>CEQM01135467.1_pt1 | contig 16897 bp, 17 predicted proteins | sample 531111 | NCBI WGS metagenome assembly CEQM01 (sample SAMEA2621278, study PRJEB7988) | marine metagenome | biome: marine biome (ENVO:00000447); feature: deep chlorophyll maximum layer (ENVO:xxxxxxxx); material: "saline water (ENVO:00002010), including plankton (ENVO:xxxxxxxx)" | depth 120 m
TGCTGGATTGTTTGATACTGTAGTTCCACCTTGTTGAGGTTCAACATTTGAGGTGGGGAGTGCTCCGCTGCCTAATGTTGGTCCCCTTGGCAGTGATGGGATATCACTTCGTTGGTTTTGAGGTACTTGGCCCGGTTGGTTTTGACCAAATTGTTGTCCTTGAGGGAATTGATTGCTCATTTGGTTAGGGAATTGAGAAGTTTGCTGAGGAGGAATTTGGCTGCCTGGAGGGAGATTCGATTGTTGGTGAATTCCAGAGGCTATTTGTTGGAGGACGTCAGCCGGAATGCCTTGTGGCATACCTTGTTGTTGTGTCTCTCTTTGTTGTCGAACAGCCTCTCCAGAGACCACACCAAATCCACGGCCGCCAGTCACTTCACCTCCACCGAGACTTGTAGACCCAATGGCTGAAAAACTGCCTGCTCTGGACATTTCTTGACGTGACCCGCATTCTGGACAGAAGATACTGTCATCAGGAATCATTGCTCCACAAGAACCACAGTCCATCTCCTCACCTATGCAGACGTACCGCCCCTTCAATCTAAAGTCTTCTGTATTATTGCCACGAATAATTGTAAGTGATAACACGAATCTTCATGCGGAAGAGCAGGTTGGGTTGGGACAGGAGGGGTGTCAATGGCAGTACTCATCAATGCTAAAATCGACAAACTCCTTGAAACAACATCACGTTCGTTTTATCCAACCTTGAAATATCTTCCAAAAAAGATACGTGGACAGATTGGTTTGTTGTACTTATTGGCTCGACTAGCAGATACTATCGCAGATTCAAAGAATGGTGAGACTGAAGTATTAATCGATTTACTAAAGAGGTATAACGACGCAGCCCAAGGGCGTTCCACAACATTACCCGATTTCTCCGATCTTGCAGAAATCCAAACAAATCCACATGAAGCTGAACTTCTGTTGAATGCAGCGGATGTAATCGCAGGATTAGAAGAGTATTCTGAGGAAGATTGCCAACGCATTCTTGAATGCTTGGAAATCATTGTTGGAGGCCAATTGCTTGATTTACAACGCTTTGGAAGTGAAAAAGAAGGAGGTAGAATTTCTTCCCTTACTTCAAATGAAGAGTTGGATGATTATGCGTACAGAGTTGCAGGATGTGTAGGGACATTCTGGAGCAAAATGTCTCTCGCTCATCTCATGACTTTATCTCCTGAAAAGGAGAAAGTATTTCTTGAAAAAGGAATCAAATTCGGCAAAGCTCTTCAGATGATAAACATCCTTCGAGATATCCCTGAAGATCTTCGACTTGGAAGATGTTACATTCCGAGTGAAGCGCTTGCAGAGTATGGTTTGGTTCCAGAAGATCTGTCAAGTGATTCCAATCTTGAGGCTTTTCGGCCCTTGTATGATTCTTATTTGGACTTAACAAATGTTCATCTGGAAGCTGCAACAGATTACATACGGATGCTTCCGGATAAACAATTCCGTCTCAAAGCATCGTGTATGCTCCCCGTACTTATCGGTCAACGCACAGTAACTCTCTTGAGGACAGGTAATATTCTTGATTCGAATGAACGAATTAAAGTTACAAGAGATGAAATTAAGTCATATGCAAGGAAGTTGTTACGGGCATTAATCATTCCAGGCGGAGTACGCCGTTTGTTGGAAAAGAACAAGGATAATTGAATCGAAATGAACTCATTGCTCATTTGTGAGTATATATTTACTTATATTTTCAAACTTCTTCAAAGTCAAACTTTCGAGAGGAGGCCTCATAAGGAAGTAGCGCGAGGAAGTACTGGTTAGGATGCTGGAACGCCGCAAACCTCTCGACCTTCTCTTTCCTTTGAAGGGGGGCGCAGAGAGTCCTGTTACGGCAAAAAAGAATCCAACTCCACTCGATCGTCTTAGAGCAGGTGTTATGCTAGCAAGAGATGCTGTAAAGGCAGTTAGTATGACCGCCATGGAGGCTCTCCGTGAAGGAGCTGTCATGATTGGAATTATCGGAGAGGAAAATGAACTCGTCGATCCGTTCGCTGATTTAGATGCACCGATTTGGTCGGATAAACCACCTGCTGAACTTCATCGTCTTGCTTACAGATATTGTGAGGAATTAACCAAGAGAGAGGCTGGAAATTTCTATCACTCATTCAAGTATCTCCCAGATGATCAACGTCAAGCGATGTGCGCAGTCTATGCCTTCTGCCGAAGAGCAGATGACATCGCTGACGGTGATTGGGCAGACCGTTTCCCTGGTTCAGAGGGCGAACTCAGTCAAGAGGCGATTGAATATCGAGAACAACTTGAGTCTTTGCAGCAAAGAACCACGATTCTTGACAATGAGGTTTATCTCAACAAAATCAATCAACTCTTTTTCTTCAGAAAGAAACTTTCCACCTGTTATTCTGGCGTGTACAGTACCGATCCAGTCTTCCTTGCACTCAAGGACACTGTAGAACGATACACAATTCCTCGAAGTGTCTTTGATGATTTGATTTCCGGTATGGAAGATGATCTTTACAGTAATCGCTATAGAACATTTGATGAACTCTATGTTTACTGCTACAGAGTTGCTTCCGTAGTCGGGCTAATGTGCATTGAAATTTATGGATATGATGACCCTCGAGCAAGAAAGTTTGCAGAATCATGGGGCATCTTCATGCAGTTGACAAATGTATTGCGCGACGTAGGCGAAGACATCGAACGAGATCGTGTCTATCTTCCTCTTGACGAGCTTGAGCATAATGGTATCAGTGAACAAGACCTTCACGGAGGAAAAGTGGTCCTCAACTCTTCATGGGAGCCATACTGCCATCACTATGCAAAGCGTGCAAGAACCTATTTGGAAGAAGCGCGTCAATTACTTCCTCTTCTTCCACGAAGAACACGCTACTCTCCTGCAGCCATGATCGCCTTTTACGATAAGATTTTGAAACAGATTGAGAAGCAACAGGGTGACGTATTTACTCGTAGAGTCAGTCTCTCAAAAATTCAGAAACTCTCCTTGGCGGCTGCAGTCTATTTACGACACAGATTCTTACCAAGATTCCTCGATCCAGTTTGGTCTGGTCTTGCGCGTATTGGATTACTTCCAAACGTTTGATGCTTCTGAGAGATAACCTTCAGACAGTTCGTGTGAATGCTTGAATCCCAGTAATGTAACGGCCTAAAATAAGGTTGTGAATGTCATGCGTTCCTTCGTACGTCTTAACTGATTCAAGATTCGCCATGTGCCTCATGACTGGATATTCATCGAGAATTCCGTTAGCGCCATGAATATCTCTGGAGACGCGTGCAATCTCGAGTGCAATATCGACGTTATTCATTTTAGCAAGCGATATCTGTTCATTGAACCAAGTGCCTTCATCTTTCTTTCGTCCAAGATGATAGGCCAAGAGTTGTCCTTTTGTAATCTCTCTAAGCATCCATGCTAGTTTGTTCTGGACCAACTGGTACGAGGCAATAGGATGATCGAATTGAATTCGGCTTAATGCGTAGGTCTTAGCACTGTGGAAGCAAGACATAGCAGCGCCAAGTGCACCCCATGAAATTCCGAATCGAGCATTATTCAGACAAGAAAATGGTCCTCTCAAACCCTTCACGTCAGGAAGGATCCGGTCTTTAGGAATCTTACAATCTTGGAAGACGAGTTCAGATGTAACCGATGCCTTGAGCGAATGTTTTCCTTTCATTTCCGGGGCAGAAAAACCTTCATCATCCTTTTCAACAATAAATCCGCGAATAACGCCATCGAGTTTTGCCCATACAACAGCTAGGTCTGCGATGGTTCCGTTTGTAATCCACATCTTTGCGCCGTTGAGGAGATAGTGGTCTCCCATATCTTCTGCCTTCGTGACCATATCGCCTGGGTTCGAACCATAGTCTGGTTCAGTAAGTCCAAAGCAGCCGATGTATTCACCAGAGGCCATTTTTGGAAGATACTTATTCTTCTGTTCCTCACTTCCGAAATCCCAAATTGGATACATTGCGAGTGATCCTTGTACAGAAGCAAAGGATCGAAGCCCGGAATCTCCTCGTTCAAGTTCTTGACAGATGAGTCCGTATGCTACATACGAGAGACCAGGGCAACCGTATCCCTTCAATGGAGCGCCGAGTACACCCATTTCTCCAAGTGCTACTCTCCATTCGTCAAGAAAAATTCCTTCTGCGCATGCGTGTTCAATCTTTGGAATGACTTCTTCATCAACCCAGTCACGAACCATGTCGCGAATCATTATTTCTTCTTCAGTAAGTAAGGATTCAATGTCGTAAAAGTCGACTCCTTCGTATGGTTCCATGGTGTTCCCTATGACAACGTGGTTGAAAGCAATTGATGAACTTTAGCACGACCTCTATGAGGATATGATTCGCTAGTTTTTCTTATCAAAGCCTCGTAGTTGTCTGTATTTCCGTTGTAAAAATGGTGAATTCATGTAAATTAATCCAATAATGACGCCTGGGACAGAAATCGCCACAGCAGTGAACACAATTGTTTCCATGATTCCCAGACTTGGCATCGTTTCGTCAGGAGTTATTTGGACAATCTTCCCAGTGTTGGTGATCATCCACCCATCGTTCTGTCCTTTTTCCCAGATCAATGCGATACTGTCTCCCGCAACACTCGGATTGAATTCAGTTAAGTCTTCTGAAGATGTGTGAAGGACCATTCCATCGATATTTGGTTCATATCGAACGGATTCCATTGGAGCCATGTGGACAATTGTTGTACCATCAAAACCACGACTTAGTTTGATGAAATCACTATCACCCTGCTCAAGAACACGTACATCTGCTTCGCCATTTCCATCAAGATCACCAGTTGATTTTGAGGCGTCCTCAATATCGAGACGTATTGAAAGATATTCTCTTGCACTTGCAAACCCAGTGCATGTGTAAAGAGTAGATTTAGGACAATCAATTGCCATCCAAGCGCGATTGGATGTCCCACTAATCCAGGATAATTCACTTGTTCTGTCAATAACTCCAATCCCATCTTCTAGAGTGGCTACGACACAAATATTTTGTTCAATATGACATGCAATGTCCATTATTGATGAATTCATACTCCCTTCTATTTCAGTGAGAATTTCAGCGTCTTTGACATAGATATTTCCGTTTTTAGCCCCGAAAAAAGCCAAATCTCCACCAGCTCTCCATTCAACACTTGTGAGTTCTACTCCACCCATAATCGTAGCTCCATTTAACGATTCAATTGTTTGGTCAGAGTGCACATATCGCAGCGCCGCCCCGAGTTCACCTGCAATGAGTGCTGTTTCACCGTTCGGGTGCCATGCAACATCATTGAAGGATGCGCTACGGCCACTGTCAATGGAAATATCCTTTCCACGATCTCCTGGTTCATCTCCAGATAATCCATGAACAAATCCTTCTGAACCAACGACAAGTACAGTGCTTCCATCCGGAGAAACATCTCCTGCGTTTAGTGCAAGATCCTGTGAACTAAGCGGCGTCAATTCTGTAAATTCCACATCTGATGCAGATGCAAGAGGTAGTAGGAGAATCCCGAATAAAACCATGGCGATTATCTTGCGCATAGTTGGCGCAGCGATTAACACAAAAAAACCCCCCGCATGAGGTGGCTTCTCTTTCGCGAGACTTATGAGGCACCTGTCGATGGCCTAACATGGAGCGATTCGCAGTTAAGCGTGGTTTAGAAAAGTCGATTGGTGGAAATGCTGGTCTTGCAAAGTTAGCAGCACAACATTTTGAAAACGTACAGGCAAATTCTGAAGGTGAATTTGAAGCATCGTTCGGTCTTCTTTCTTCAATCAAAGGCTCCTACACCGATCAAGGAAAACTCATGGTCGATGTGGTACAACTCAAGGGTTCGGATCTGGAAGATTTTTTGTCTCAGGACGGAGGTCGAGAATCCGCACTAGCAAGTCGTAAGAGATGGTCAGCTTTCCTCGACGAAGCAACAGGTTACACTGCAAAACAGCGAGGAGATAAGGCAAAAGAAGATGCAAAGAAATTTTCAAAGGCTAAATCAGGAATTAAAATGATCCGCAAATCAATTGAGATGAGTACAACCGTAACTCAAGAAACAATCGACCTTGCTGAATCAATGATTGCAGAAATCGAAAGCATGATAGAAGCTGGTACTCCTCCTTCGGAAGGAAAAGTGAAGAAACTCACAGACCTTGTATGAGGTGCGAACATGGATGTTGATACGCTCTTATCTCCTTTTGAGGAAAGATATGAACGTATTAAGGAACTAAATCAAGAACAACGTGAACGCCTTTGTTTAATGGTTTCAGATGTTGAAGAATGTGTTGGTATCAATCACCTTGTCGATTGCCTCGCTGATGATACATCCATGTCGGGAGATGGTGTCATTCGATGCTATGTCGGTTTCGAACCAAGCGGTAAAGCGCATATTGGTTGGAAAGTGATTTCACTACAACTTAAGCGAATGCTTGAAGCAAAAGCAAATGTTCTGATCTTCCTTGCAGATTGGCATGCATGGGTCAATGACAAATTTGGTGGAAGGATGGATGATATCCAAAAGACAGCCGTATACATGGAAGAGACCTTCCGTGCCCTTCTTGACTATCCTGAGGAAGGGGAAGGACCAGGACAACTTCGATTTGTTTGGGCCAGTACTCTAATGGATTCAGGCGACTATTGGGCAAGAGTACTTCGATGTTCGAAAGGTGCAACATTGCCAATGGTGAGAAAAACATTCACCATCATGGGGCGTGATGAGGCTTCATCGGATCATGATTTGTCAAAATTCTACTATCCTGCCATGCAGGCTGCAGATATCTTTGAACTTGGAATCGACGTTGCACTCGGTGGAATGGATCAGAGAAAGGCGCACATGTTCATGAGAGATATGGCTTCAAAATGGAACTGGGAGAAAGCGACATGCCTCCACACACCTATTCTTTCGTCATTAAAGGCGTCAGGTGTTCGAATGGATTCTTTTGATCACAAGATGAGTAAATCCGATCCAAACGGAGCCCTTTTGCTTCATGATACTCTCGAATTGGTTCAAAAGAAGATGAAGAAAGCATATCTTGATCCTGCCGATGATCATTCGCCTGTATACGAACTTGCCGAGCATGTTGTTTTACCTGAATTTGGATCGATTACTGTCACACCCAACCCAAAGTTTGGAGAGCCTAGTACTTGGAATAACCTCGAACAATTCAAGCAGGCAGTAAAAGATGGCACACTCCATCCTTTCGATGCTAAAATGGGAGTTGCAGCAGGTGTTGCAAACGGATTGGAATCAATTGCTCAGCACTTTGAACAACATCCCGATTCCTATGAAGAAATGCTAAGCATTACATCCTGAACAATTTCAAAGCGGTTCAACACTGAATGCGTGAATTTGAAGAATACGTCGAGTATCTTTCATAAAATTTCTATCCGGAACAGGATCTATCTGAACAATACCATTAATCCGGACAGTATCTCCTACGCTAAATCTATCTACATACTCGTCATCGATGATCACCCATATTGGTTGCGCTGATGAATCATCTATATCAGAAACAGACAGATACTGAATATCCTTGTAAAACGAACCTTCTGCTGTAAGTTTCATTGATTTTCTTAAGCTTTCATAATAACTATACGGGATTTTACCTTCAAAATCAACCATTGCTTTGTTGAAGCATTCTTTACATGGCCCATCTGGACGTTTTCTCTCCCTTGCAATTCTTTGTTTGACAGTCTCTCTGTGGTCGCATTTTGCGCATACGTACAATGCTTCTTGTAAATAGCCAAGTCGAGGACCAACATCCTTGACGCGAACGACACAACTCACAATTGTGCCTCTGTTTCGCATACGAAGCGCTGAGATACTCTTTGTTCGCTCTGATGGAAGAGAGACTGGCCGTAGAATACATCGTATGTCGCTTACCTCATATTCTGCAACCATCGTACGAAGAACTTCATTTGCGAGTTCGATTGTTGAGACTGGCATTTCATTGAAATAAAGACTGAGAAGATCATTCTGGTCAATATCTCTATAATCGACTTCAAATGTAAAGATCGGTTCTTCTAGGCAATCTGTTCCTTTGAGTTGTGCAAAATCCGCACTGTGTTTCGATTCAAAGAGTTCTCTCCAAGCATTTAGTGTGTCTGCCTGGACTGGAGATGGTCCGGGAAATAATCGCTCATCTGACATGGAAGTTTATGTCCTAGCAGACGGTTACTAAAGATTTCTGTCAAATTGGTTTTGTAACGGAAATTGCAAATGATAGAAAGCCAATATTCATGAATCGAGTCATGGTGGGAAGAGCGATACAGATGCCTACAATCGTTGTCTTAGTCAAGCAAGTTCCTGATACAAATGCCAAAATTCTCGTTCAAGGAGGTCGAGTTGATCTTTCCTCCGTCAAGATGGTCATGAGCCCTTACGATGAGTTTGCAATTGAAACAGCAATTCGTCATAAAGAAGCTACTGATGGTACCGTAACTGCGGTAACTGTTGGCGGCCCAGGTGCAGAAAAAATCCTCAAAGACGCTAAGGCGATTGGTGTTGATAATATCGTGCGTGTTTGGGATGATTCATGGACAGATCTTGACTCCAACGCTCTTCAAAGCGTACTTTCTGAAACCATTCAGTCATTGGGTGCAACAGTCGTCTACTGTGGGAAATCTGCAGCAGACACAGGTGCTGGGTCGACTGGACCTGGGCTTGCTGAAAGACTTGGTTGGGGAAATGCCTCGAACGTCATTGGCGCGGAATTTTCAGAATCAATTCTCGCCTCAATGCCAGTTGAAACGGGCGTTGCGAAAATCAGCGTTGCTTTACCAGCAGTTATTTCATGTGACAAAGGGGATTTCAAAGTCCGTAAACCAAATGTCAAGGGGATTATGATGGCAAAGAAAGCCAAAGTTGAACTTATGAGCGCATCTGCTCCATCATCATCTATCAGTATCGCTTCTCATTCCATGCCTCCTGCTAAACCAGCAGGAAAAACATTCGAAGGAGGCGCCAGTGCTTCACAAGTCGCACAACTCCTTCGTGATGAAGCAAACGTACTATGAGGTGTAAATGATGACAAATATGATTGTAATAGCAGAACTATCGAAAGGATCAATCCATCCTTCAACAGCAGAACTCGTGACAGCAGCACATGCATACGGTGGTGAACCAACACTTGTGGTACCATGTACGGATGCATCTATTGCGAATTCCGTTCAATCGCTTTCCGGAGTTTCAAAGATTATTGCTGTAAAGTCAGATGTCTTTGGTGGAAGTGACAGCAGTGGATGGGCAAGCGCTCTAGACAGTGCAATACCTTCGGGAACCGTTCTATGTCTTGCCACAACGCGGAGCAAAGATGTAGCTGCACGTCTTGCTGCACGACGAAACATTTCAGTTGTCCAAGATGTGACTGGGATTGATGGAACAAACCTAACTTCTCCAATTTATTCAGGGAAAGCGAATCAAACAGTTTCGGTTTCTGGAGAAGCAGTCATCACAGTACGTGCGAATGTCTTTGATTCAGCAGGAAGCGATGGCTCCTGCGATGTATCAGTGGTTGATGCCTCTGGTGATGTCAAAACGGCTGTGCAAGAAATCTTGCAAAGAGCAAACACTCGTCTTGATGTTTCAGAAGCGAACATCGTGATCTCAGGAGGAAGAGGTATGGGTTCACCTGCAAATTTTGCTCATCTAGAAGCGGTAGCAGACACAATTGGGGCTGCTGTTGGAGCTTCAAGAGCTGCAGTTGACACATGGGCTGAAATCCCTCACTCTATGCAAGTTGGTCAAACAGGTAAGACTGTGAATCCAAATCTCTACATTGCAGTCGGAATTTCTGGTGCGATTCAACACCTTGCTGGCATGCGTTCATCAAAGTATATTGTTGCAATCAACAAAGATGCTGATGCAGCAATTTTCCAGCATGCAGATTATGGAATCGTTGCAACATGGGAAGAGGCATTGCCTGTGTTCCAAGAGGCGCTTTCAGGATTGCTTGGTTAAGCGTATTTTCCGAATGTAAAGGTGCCACTCTCTCCAGCAGAGTCGCCTACGAACGGATTTGTGGTCTTCTCGTGACCGATTGTCGTTAGTGGTCCATGTCCTGGATGAACAATTGTCTCGGGTTTCAATGGCCATAGTTTCGTCCGAATACTGTTTGAAAGAACATTGAAATCACCTCCAGTGTTTTCTAAATCAGTTCTTCCAACTGATCCTGCAAACAGCGTATCGCCAACAAACAAGTGATCTGCTTCCCCATCAATGAGCAAGCGAAGGCAACATCCTCCGAGTGTGTGGCCAGGTGTGTGAAGAATTTCAAATTCAAGGGATCCAAGTTTCAAGAGTTGTTCATCTTGAATGTCCTCATCAGCTTTAGCAGGTTCTGGGAGTTGAATGCCATATCTTACGGCAGCTGATTTTGCAAGTGTTTGGAGGAATGTATCATCTGGATGAAGATACCAATCAACATTGTAATGTTGCTTCAATGTAGGTATATGCCCACTATGATCAAAATGTGCATGCGTATTCAGAAGAGCAACTACTTTGCGCTGAATTTGTTTTGTTTCCTCAAAGGTATGAGTCGACCAATTAGGACCTCTTCCTTCACAGTTCTCAATCCAATCGATCAAACGCTGGGGTTCATCACCACCATCAATTATGACCGTATCACCTGTTTGTACATCTGTTGTAACCGAACATCTCATCTGCAGTGGTCCAACTAGGAAATTCTCAATCAGTGGAGATTGGACGCCCATATCCACGCCAGCACCTTCACCTTCATGAGTCTGAGGATAAGACCGTGATTTGAACGTAGTCTGTTGTCAAGACTCCATCAGAGGCTTCCACTCGGAGTTCAAATTGGTGAGTGCCTATCGGAAGTTTGACCTTTACTTTCTGAGAAGTTGCAATTTCTTTACCTGTTGAATCAAGCCAAGACCAACGAACAATGTTGCTTTGAGGATCATTCGTATTCGTTGCATCAAGAGTCAGTATGAATGAGTTCTCTCCTTGTTCAAGCACATAGGTTTGGTCATCGCCCGCATGAGCTGACGGAGGTATGAAGATTTCACTTGATTCATGGAGCATACTCAACAAGTCCTCAGATTCATCATCATCTATGTCCTCTATTGATTGACTAATTTCGTTCAATGCATCCGATAACGCATCAAAAGCAAATTCTTCAATACGTTCGGAATCTGTAAGCATCTCTCGTTCTCCTTCTGATAATAACGACTCAAAGTCATCTACGTTTCTATAGACGACTTCTGGATTTGTCTCGGCAACAATAATTTCCTTTTCAAACCAACCTTGTAGAAATGAATCATCAACTTCAATAGGGTTCTGATGGATGTTACAAATTCCAATTGGCTCTGCCTCGGTCCAATCGTTTTGATCTTCTCCAAAAAAGAGCATCGTTGTTTTATTCGTGTCAATAATTATCTGTTCAACCAATCCTTTGTGTTCTATCGTCCAATCGAGTTTCTCTGAAACCAGATTAATGCCATATACATTGAACCAAGTTCCAACGAGTAAGTGCTTTTCAGTTAATTCTAGGCAACGTATTGGATAAGGAAAATCCTGTATTTTAGTTAATTCAAATTCGTTTGAAACAGAGATAATTGAGCCGTCATCCAAGCCAAGAAATTGTTGCTCTTCATTCGTTGAAAAAGTTCGAACACGGCCTGCTATCTCTGATCTTGATACTCGTTGATTATCTCGAAAGAATTCTATCTCCAAGGCTTCCTCATCACCAGGAACTAACGCATGTCCTTCTCTTGCTACAAACCAAGTAGAATTTCTTCCTTTGCCATAATGTACGATATCCTCACCAATATCTCCTCGCTGTTCTCGAGAGAATATTTCCTCAAATGATGAATTGATTTTCTTAACTTCGCTTTGTTCTGTCAAAAGCAAAAAGCCATCTTGAAGGGGTTGGAATGAAATGATTTGTTGATATTTGACTGGATGCTCTTTGCCATCAAATGTGAGGAGCCTTAGCGTGCCAATGCCATCGAGTACTGCAACCTGGTGTTGAATGTGTGCTTTAGCTCCACCTGCCTCGAGATCAAATGTCCACAACAAATCTCCATTTTGGTTGTACATATGGACGCCATCGACCTCGTCGACGACAAGGAATTTCTCATTATGCCAAATGACACTGATAATTGGAGAAGTCAATCGGATTGACTTTTTCAGGTGCTGTCCATCGTGTTCGAGTGAATAAAGGAAAACAGTTCCTTTGCAATCTCCGATAAGTACCTTGTCTCCAGAATCATTTACTGAGACGGCGTTTACTTTTTCTTCAAGATGAATCGAATCAATTGAAGGAAGCGTTTGGACCATGGTCGAACCAATCCATTATTGGTTATAGCCTGATGCTTTTGTTGCTCAAATCTGATGATTGTGCATGTCGATACTGCGCTCATCATCCATTGATTCTTGTACTTTTGATGCATCATTTCTCGCAGCTCTTAACTTTTCGAGATACGCTGAATCGATATCACCTGTGATGTATTCTCCGTTGAAACATGAACTATCGAAACCATCCAGGTCAGATCCTTTTCTCATTGTTACTTCGATTAGGTCTTCAAGAGTTTGGTAAAACAAGCGATCTGAGCCAATTGTTTGATTTATCTCTTCGATCGATTTTCCATCAGCAATGAATTCATCTACTGCAGGCATATCTATTCCGTACACATTTGGATGGCGTACTGGAGGTGCAGCAGACGCAAAGTAAACCTTAGCAGCTCCGACTTCTCTTGCCATTTCGATGATTTGAGCACTGGTTGTTCCACGTACAATTGAATCGTCAACGAGAAGAATATTTTTCCCCTTGAATTCTCTTGGGATAGCGTTGAGTTTTCTGCGAACAGATTTCATTCTCATCTCTTGTCCTGGCATGATGAACGTGCGCCCGACATATCTGTTCTTGACGAATCCTTCTCGGTAAGGCACATCGAGTATATTCGCCATTTGTAATGCTGAGATTCGGCCTGAATCAGGTACTGGGATTACTGCATCGATATCATGATCAGGCCATTGTTCAAGTAACCGTTCTGCTAATCGTTCACCCTGATTCAATCGAGCCTGATACACAGAAATTCCATCGATGGTTGAATCTGGTCGTGCAAAATAAACGTGTTCAAAGATACATGGTGTAAATGGACGAGGTTCTGCACATTGTTTCACAAAGAGATGTCCTGAGGATGAAATGAAGATGGCTTCTCCTGGCTTGACATCAGATACGATCTCAAATCCGAGTGCTGTAATTGCGACAGATTCGCTTGCAACAACCCATTCAGTTCCACCTTCATATTCTCTTTTCCCATAGACTAGCGGACGAATTCCATGAGGGTCTCTAAAGGCAAATAACCCATATCCGTTGACAATACCGACACAAGCGTATCCTCCTCGAACAGACTTGTTGACATCACTTATTGCATCAAAGAAAGAATCTACGTTTAGGAAAGGCTCCCCGTTAATACTCATCTGATCACTCTGAAGGTCCAACTGTACAGCAAGATGATTCAATAGAACTTCAGAATCACTTGTGGTATTCACATGTCTGCGATGTTCGGAGATGAGGCTCTTTTGAATCTCTTCACTGTTGGTTAAGTTTCCATTGTGTGCTAAGGCTAGACCGTATGGAGAGTTCACATAAAATGGCTGAGCCTCTGCAGTGGAAGAAGAGCCAGCAGTAGGATAACGTACGTGCCCAATACCAATGTGACCAAGCAACTTTTGCATGTGTCGCTTATAGAATACATCTGAGACCAGACCATTTCCTTTCCGAAGGTTGAATTTTTCATTGTGCTCAGTCATAATGCCAGCAGCATCTTGACCTCTGTGTTGAAGCACAGTCAAGCCATCATAGAGTGCTTGATTCACGTGTGAGCCATGTCGGCCAACAATTCCGATGATGCCGCACATGTCATTCCCTGTGTCGAGACAGTCGCGACACCCTTGTATTCATTGCGCTTGATTCTCAAGCCTTTGGACGATGAGATTTCTTGTTCCAGCTGTAGGAGCGCATACGAGCAGTAGCGCCATATCCGCATGAGGCACAAACCCCTTTTTGCTTGTGATATGCATTTCTTCCACAGCGTCTACAGCGGATGTGTGTTGTCTTTTGTCGACGACCCATTGATGGTGTACCCTTTGACATATACTCACCTCGATGTCGAAGCCACCTGCCCTCTCCTTATCAAGGCAACGCTAAGAGAATACCCTGATATTTTGTCAATCCCTGTTTTGAATTCGAGAAGTAATGTTGACAAATGCTACAAAGATCATAATCACGACAGAAACCAATACTGCAGTGGCAGTGATGATGAAGTGAACTACATTGGTCAGAATTTGAGCTCTGCTACCACTATTGTCCTCCAGTAATACGCCTCCTTGGGTTGTAAGGAGAATAGATGCAAGAATTCCTAAAATTGCTGCATAGGACATGCTTATCCATGGTGCTTTAGGTTCATTTCTGCTCTTCGAATATCTGAACATATTAACAATGAAAAACAGAGACGTCAATGTATAGGTTGTCAAGAAAGCGTTTGCGAAACGAGCAAATCCTTTGGATGTATCTTCGTCTGACGCACCGTTTGCTATTGCCAAAATTAAACTTGGCAGAATGAGAATTAAGCCACCTATGAGCAAGACTCGTTGCTTTGGAATTTCACTCATCTTCTTCACCTCCAAGATTCTTTCGAACAACCTCGGCTGCAAAATCGAGTTCTTTGTTTGAGGGTGGGGGCAAATCCGTTAGCCCTGGGCGTTTTCTTTCGTATTGCCAGATTGCAAGTGTGAATACGATTACCGAGAGTCCAAGGCCAGCAAATATGCCGAATAAGTCGCTTGTTGCTAGCCATAGGGATGTGCTGAACTGAGTCGTTGTTGTATGTGCATTTTCAATATACAATCCAAGGAGTAGAAATGCAAATGAGAAGATTCCAAGAAGAAACAGATTTCGAGATGCATCGTTTCTTTCATCTCCCATGTGCTTGATAATGTACGATCCGCTGAGAAGAATACTGCTCATGCTTAAGAGAAATGTCGGTCGGAAAATGAGCCAATATTTGTTGGTTTCACCTTCCCAATTGAGGGAAGGTAACCAGTTTGTCTCATGCCAATTCATCCATTCTAGAAGAGCAAGGCCCGATATGAAAAGCAGAAGTCCGATTGGTCTATATTTTCGATTAAATCGTTGAACAGGGATGTCTCCTGAGAATGTGGCTATGAATAATCCTATGAAAATCAACAATAGGGCAGGGAGGATTGCTACAATCAAAGCAGATGAGGCAGCAGAAGGTGATTCTGGTACAGTTAAGAATGAAGCAAGATACAGGCTTCCTCCTAGAATGAGAAAGCCCTTCCCAAGGTTCTGCAAAGTGTTCTGGCGGCGGAATTGCATAGCAATGCCGAGAGAAGCAATAGCAAGAGGTATCCAAAGAAGCAATGCCGCTCTGATTTCGTCTTGCATGACCGTAGTTCATGGTATTCGACTTATGAATATCCCTACAAATTTCCTTCCTGTTGGGCTTATTGCATTGGAATTCTCTTACGACAGCAATAAATACCCGTCGATTGTCGCCAAGACGTTCAGGTGATGACATGGTTAAGATGCCTCGTCAAATTAAGCGATATAGTCCGTCTGCTGGTAAGCACACTCTTCACACTGTTGAGCGTGTCAAAAAGAAGCGAGCTTCTGAGCTTCGCTGGGGTCAACGCCGTTTCCGTAAGGTTATGCGTGGATACCGTGGTTTCCCTCGACCTAAACCAGACGGGCGTGAAAAGCCTACTAAGCGCGTGAACATTCTTTACCGTTGTACTGAAACCGGTAAAGCACATTATGCACCATGCAAGCGTGCAAAGAAATTCGAATTAATCGATCGATGAGGTGGAAAAAATGTCTGGCGAATTCATCAAAGTATCCTGCAAAGACTGTGGAAGCGAATCTATTCTGTTTTCACGAGCAACTACTGTAATCTCATGCGGTGTTTGTGGCGCCACTCTTACAAATCCTTCAGGTGGAAAAGCAAACCTCGTTGGCTGCACCGTCTTAGAGACAATGGAATGAGGAGGCTGAGCCTCCATGTCAACCGACCTTGTTTACCCCGAAGAGGGAGAACTTGTCGTTGTATCTGTAAAAAGCGTCAAGCAAAACGGTGCTGATGTAACCCTTGATGAATACGATGGCGTTGATGGCTTCATTTTCATTGGTGAAATTGCGAGTGGTTGGATCAAAAACATCCGTCGGTTTGTAAGAGAAGGTCAGCGCCTCATCTGTAAAGTAATGCCAAGCCGCATGGATGGAAGTTCTCTCAAACTGTCTTTGAAATCAGTTTCAGAAGAGAGGCGTCGAGATCGCCTCCAACAGTGGAAAAACGAACAGAGAGCACTTCAATTGTTCAAGGTACTCGGTGAAAGCCTGAAATGGACCAAAGAATTCTCTTCCGAACTACTTGAGGAATTAATTGAATCCTATGAAACGCTATACGGAGCATTCGAAGAAGCCGCTATGAGTGAAGGATCGTTAACAGATGCAGGATTCGAGGGAGAATGGATTGCTCAGTTCATTGAAATCGCTGTCGAAAACATCATTCCTCCTTTTGTTGAAATACGTGGGACGTTGACACTAACAGTTGAGACCAAGGATGGTGTTTTAACAATCCGAGAGGCACTTTTAGCCGCTGAAGCACTATCTTCTGAAGAGCAAGAGATTGAAGTCAATTGTTTCTATGATGGGTCTCCAGAATACCGTATTGAATTGAAAGCTCCAGATTTTAAGACTGCTGAGGACACATGGACAGATGCAATTAAAGCAACTGTTTCAGTAATAGAAAATGCAGGCGGAACAGCCCTTGCTTACAGAGAGTGAACATTATGGCTCGTCAACTCCTTCAACAATGCACTCTATGTCAAGCATGGTGTCTTGAAACAACGTGCCCCAAGTGTGGAGGGAGAGCT
>CEQM01041636.1_pt1 | contig 16883 bp, 12 predicted proteins | sample 531111 | NCBI WGS metagenome assembly CEQM01 (sample SAMEA2621278, study PRJEB7988) | marine metagenome | biome: marine biome (ENVO:00000447); feature: deep chlorophyll maximum layer (ENVO:xxxxxxxx); material: "saline water (ENVO:00002010), including plankton (ENVO:xxxxxxxx)" | depth 120 m
AATCCTCAGATTTTTATTAGTCCATGGCCAAATATAAATCATAGAGAATCTAGAATTGTCCCTTGGGATTTTAATATCTACTTTTCTGATGACTCTTTATTCTATACGCAAACAGGATTAATTCCTTACGGAGATTATGGCGTATTTGATACAAATGAAAATAATTTACAAGTAAATCAAGGAGCATTATTTCAGTCTATGGGAAGAGATTATCCATTTTATGTTTATAATCTAACTCTTCAGGATACAATGAGTCTAATAGGGCTTGATGATGATGGAAATGGTTTTAATGTATGGGAAGATAGAATTATTGTTGGTTCATCTGATGCTAGCGGGAAATGGCTAGGAACAACTTGTGAAATAGATTTTCAGGGAATTTTAGAATCACAAAGACCTGGAGAGGATGACATATATTCCGTACGATTTGATAGACATTTTTGGGAAGGTGATACTCTTCAAATATCAGTATATGGTGATAATATTTCTTCTTCAGAGTTAGAAGATGATATGAATGATATAAAGGTTGTGCCCAATCCATATGTAATGACTAACCTTCTTGAAGAGTCAATTTATAATACTGGTTATAATCAGCGTAGAAAATTAATGTTCACTAATTTACCTTCTAAATGCTTTATTGAAATATATACAACTTCTGGAATTTTAGTTGATAGAATTGAAGTTAATAATAATATTGATAATGGAGTTGCATACTGGGATCTTTTAAGCAATGAATCGCTTGAGGTTTCCGCGGGAATGTATGTTTACTATGTAAAATCATTAGTGGATAATAAAGAGTCCGAGAAAATTGGAAAGTTTGCAATTATTAAATGATGAAATTAAAATTAATTAACATATTATTTATTATATCTATTATTGATTATTCATTTGGTGTATATAGAAATGGAACAACCTCTATGAATTTCTTAGAAGTGGATATAGCCAGCTCTCAAGTTGCAATGGGTGGTGCTAGCGTTAGCTATGTTAAGGGTGCATCTTCTACATACTGGAATCCCGCTGGATTAGCATTTGCAAATAAATCTGAGGTATTATTTTTTAATCAATCTTGGATTGCTGATATTAATCACACCTACACTTCTGCTATTTTACCATTAGCTAATGGATCTGCAATTGGATTTAGTTTAAATGCAGTTAGCTATGGTGATATTGAGGTTACTACACTAGAAGATCAAGATGGAACTGGAGAATTTTATTCTCCAATTGAATATTCAGCTGGCGTTAGCTATGCTAGAAAGTTTGTTGATTGGTTTGGATTTGGGAGTTCTATTAAATATATAAGGTCACAAATTTGGCATAGTAGTGCATCAGCATTTTCTATGGATCTTGGAGTACAGATATATACAGATTTCATGTCTTCTTCAAAAGGTGAGCACGATGGTGTTAAAATAGGCATGAGCATATCAAACTATGGAACTAGAGTTAAGTATGATGGATTAGATTTATATCAGCCAATTGATATATCTGATGAATATGGAAACTATAGCGATGTATGGGGGCAGTTTCATACATCTAAATGGGAGCTTCCAATTTTATTTAGATTGGGAGTATCAAATGATTTTATTAAATCACGTAACCAATCATTGAATATTGCCATAGATGCGATTCATCCTAATAATGATAAAGAACGTATTAATTTAGGAATGGAATATTCTTTTACTATTTCTGAGCTATATAATTTTTATTTAAGAGGTGGATATAAAGGGATATCAATTGAAGGAGTAAGTGATGGTAAAATTCAATTTTCATCACCATTTGGTCCAGCCTATGGTTTAGGGCTTTCTATACCAATACAGAAGGTAGCTAAACTTAAAGCAGACTATACTCTTCGTTTTGTAGGTCGATTTGGAATGATAAAATTAATAACCCTTGGCTTGGAGTTTTGATGGTTAAAAATAACATAATCAGAATTGTTTTATTACTCACTGCATCATTTTTATTAAGTAACGATTATAATGCAAATAATATTCTCGTAAAAATTGGTGAGAAAGAAATATTAGTTAGTGATTTTTTAAAGAGAGCTGAATACTCTCCAAGACCTCTTTACTGCAGGGGCAATACAGAATTGGACAAGAGAATTATTTTAAATTCATTAATTGGTGAAAAATTATTTTCTATGGAAAATGATTTAACAGAACTTCCCCAGAAAGTCAACAACTACTTAGATGGAAGAAAAAAACAAAAGATGAGAGAAGTTTTGTTCAATGAAATTAGTGAAAATAGCAAGATAAAAATTGAAGATTTCTCTCATTGGTTTGATTTATCTCAAGTTGAATACGATATATCCTATCTATCAGTTTTTAATGATCAAGCTATAGAAAATATTATAAATGAGCTTAATAATGGTAAAAATATGAGGGAAATATTTTATCAATATTCTGATGGAGATATTCCAACTAAAAAAGCTGTAAATATTTTTAATATAGATAATCGATCTGTAAGAGAAAAATTATTTTCAAAAAAGTTTTCTTCTGGTGATATAATAGGGCCGCTATTAACTGATGATAATATTACAATGTTTATTGAGATAGATAAGGTTGGTGAAAAAATAAATTTAAATCCAAATTCAATATTACAAAACTATGATGAAGTTGAATCAATCATTAATAATCATATAGCAGAAAAATCATATCAGTTATACACTCAAGATATAATGACTAATATGCGCTTCACACTTAACCCTGACATTTACTTTGATTTTGTAAAATTTATAAATACAGGGTATAATGAGATTAATCAAACAAGAAAAGATTATAACCATAAACCTATAAAGCGTGAGATTGATTTAGATGCTATTCTTTTAACATTAGATGGTACAGAGTATTCAGTCTCTGATATTATGGATTGGATCGATTTGCATCCATTGGTTTTTAGAGATGGATATTATGAAAAGATGGATTTTTCTAATCAAGTTAAATTTGCATTGGCTGATTTGATTCGTGATATGAAAATTGATTTAAGGGCAGAAAATATAGGGCTCAATAATCATCGATCAGTAATTTTAGAATATGAGATGTGGTATGATAATTACTGCGCACTTGAATTAAGAGATGAAATTTTAGGTCAAGATTTACAGCTCAATTCTTTAAATGTTAGGGATGAGCTTAATGAATATTTTTTATTATTAGCACAGAAATATTCAGATATTATTATGATAAATGTGGATTTACTTAGTTCTATTACTATATCTAATATTGATATGATTACATATAATAAAGTTGGGTCTTATAAGTTTGTAGTTCCACCATTTCCTATTATTACTGATCACCACCAATTTGACTATGGGAATGCAATCACCATGGAGGTTAAATGATAAAATTACTTTTTTTAATTCTACTACTTTCATGTAATGATGTAAGTCTTACAAATGATCCTGTTTGGGGTTGCATGGATTCTGAGGCTTGTAATTATAATCCAGATGCAAATAGAGATAATAATTTATGCGAATATACTATAGATGAAATATTTGATTGCGATGGTGAATGCTTATTAGAAATAGATTGCTTAGGAGAATGTGATGGTTCGGCAATAATTGATTGTTCTGGAGTTTGTGGAGGCGATGCTCAATTAGATGTATGCGGTGAATGTAATGGTACTGAGTTAGATTCAACTGCATGTGAATGTGGAACTGAATTTGATTGCGCTGGAGTTTGTGGAGGTGATGCTCAATTAGATGAATGTGGTGAATGTAATGGTAGTGGCATTTTACCTGGAGCCTGTGATTGCGAAGGGAATGTATCAGATTGTACAGGTGTTTGTGGTGGTACTGCAATAATTGATTGCGCTGGAATTTGTGATGGAGAATCTATTGTAGATATAGATGGAAATTGCTGCTTCCAATCTGAGCTTCATGAGTGTGGATATTGTGATGGTATTAATCAATATGAAATTATAGATGATTGGTCAATAATTTTTGAAGATGAATTTAATGGCTCAGAGATTGATCAAAATAAATGGAATTTTGAGTTATTACCTGCATATACATTTAATAATGAACAGCAAGCATATACATCGAGACAAGAAAATGCATTTATTGAAGATGGGAATCTTATAATAAGAGCTTTAAGGGAAAATTATATATTTGTTGATTCAGTTAGTGAATATGAAAGTCTTGCCCAATATACATCTGCTCGTTTAAATACAAAGCTTAAAGGGGATTTTAAACCTTTAACTTGTAGTGATTGTGGAGGTGGAGAGGTTAAAGTTGAAGTAAAGGCTAAATTGCCTGCTGGATTAGGGACTTGGCCTGCAATATGGATGCTCCCCACTTACAATGTTTATGGAGGATGGCCATCAAGTGGTGAAATTGATATAATGGAACATGGCCCATCAACAACAGGCTTAAATATGGTAGTCTCATCTGTCCATACTACTCTTAATAATCATGCGCAAAATACTGCGATATCATCATTCCAAAATATTGATAATGCAACAGATGAGTTTAAAATTTATAGACTTATATGGTCAGAGAGTAGACTGATTACCCAGGTAGAGAATACTGATGGTAGTTTCGATAGTTTAAATGTTCTTGATTTCCAAGATAATGGAACTGGACCTGCTTACTTCCCATTTGATCAAGAGTTTCATATCCTATTAAATCTTGCAATTGGGGGGTTGATGGGAGGAAGTATTGAAAATCAATCATTTCCTCAAGAATTTTTAATTGATTATGTAAAAGTATATCAGAGAGGGTGTAATGAGAATGAATAGAATCATTTTCTTTTTTATTTCTCTTATTATTTTTTCTAACCCTGTTATAGGTAACACTAAAAAAAATCTCTTACTTGATAGTGGTATTTCATGGATAGGAGCAGGTGTGGCTTATGGTCCATTTAGAGATAATCAATTTCCAGGTGGTCCAAATCCTTCAGTATCTGAGCTTCGTGAAGATTTGCATATTATATCAGATAATTGGAAATGGATTAGAGTTTATGGATCTAGGGGGATTACATCAGATATATTACAAATTATTAGACAGGATAATTTAAATATTAAAGTAATGCTTGGAGCCTGGATAGCAAAAGAAGATGGGCTTCCTATTGCAAAAAATAATAATAAAGAAGAAGTTGATAGAGCTATTGAGCTTGCAAATAAATTCCCCGATGTGGTGAACTCAATTAATATTGGTAATGAAACAATGGTTTTTTGGTCAGATCATATAGTAGATATTAAAACCATGAAACAATATATTGAATATACTTCAAAGAAGGTAAATGTCCCAGTATCTACTGCAGATGATTTTAATTTTTGGAATAAAGATGAATCAAAGCAAATAGCTGAGATTTCTGATTTTATTGTTTTGCATATTCATCCACTATGGGCTGGTGTCATGGAAGAAGATGCTTTGAAATGGGTTCAAAAAATTTATAATCAAATTAAATCTTTTCATCCAACCAAGACGATTGTTATAGGAGAGACCGGTTGGGCTACAAATAGGCACAATGAGGGTATACAAGCAGAGCTTATGAATGGAAATGCTAATGAGCAGACTCAATTAATTTATTTTAATGAATTTACTGATTGGGCTTCTCAAAATAAAATTCCTCATCACTTTTTCGAAGTCTTTGATGAAAAATGGAAGGGTGGAGCTCATCCTGATGAAGTTGAGAAGCATTGGGGAGTATATTTTTCAAATAGAAAACCAAAAGAGGTAATAAAAAAAAGTAAATGAAATTAATTCAGATAAATATTATTATCTTTTTATCATTAATACTTTTTTCATGTACCTCGGATATTTATGATCCAGGGTATGGAGTTATGACTATTTCAAAAGAACAAACCCAATCATGGGTTAGAAATTTTAATCCATTAGCTCCTGGAGCAAACGCTAGATGGCCATCTGTCGCAGGAATATATGAGCCATTATTTATATATAATTCTATGACCTCTAAGACGGTTCCATGGCTTGGAGTAAGCTATAGTTGGGAAAAAGAAAATAAAATATTAATTATAGAAACAAGAAAAAATGTAAGCTGGTCAGATGGGAAGCCTTTTTCTGCATATGATGTTGAATTTACATTTAATTTAAAGAAAAAATTTCCAGCATTAGATGGAACAGGAAATTGGAAGTATTTATCCAGTGTAGTAGCAAAAGATTCTAACCATGTAGTATTTACATTTTCAAGAATTTATGTGCCGGGTTTTGAGGTTCTATCAGGCCAGCCCATTGTGCCTAAACATATTTGGGAAAAAGTTTCTGATCCAGTTAAATATCAAGATCCAAATCCTGTAGGAACAGGGCCTTTTACTGAGATAACTTCATTTATGCCACAAGTTTGGGAATTAAGTAAAAACCCAAACTATTGGCAAAAAGGAAAACCTAAAATCGAAAAACTTAGATTTCCAGCATTCCTTTCAAATGAACAGGCAACGCTTGCGCTTATAAATGGTGAGGTTGATTGGTCTGGTAATTTTATTCCTGCGATTGATAGAATTTTTGTAGAAAAAGATTCAGTGAATAATCATTATTGGTTCCCCAAATCAGGAGGTTCGATATTTTTTTATTTAAACACTACAATAGAACCATTTAATAATATTGAATTTAGAAAAGCAATTAGTATGGCAATAAATCGTGATTTAATTACAAAAGTAGCAATGTATAATTATACAGAGCCAGCCCATCAGACTGCTTTGTCTGGTTCATTTTCAAGATTTAGAATTTCTGATGATTTAATAAAAGAGAGATGGGTGGCTTATAATCCTGATGCTGCAATAGATGCATTAGATAGCTTGGGATATAGAAAAAATAATTCAGGGTATTATGTTCAACCTAATGGACAAGAGATTTCTATTACAATCGGAATAGTTTCAGGTTGGGCAGATTGGATACGAGCAGGTCAAATCATATCTAAAAATTTAAATGACATAGGTATTAAATCGAGAGTAAAAACGCAAGATTTTGGAGCTTGGTTTAATGATTTACAGATGGGAGATTTTTCCGCTGCTATTGGATGGGCAGAAGGCGGCGCTACTCCATATCCAATGTATGAAGGACTTATGGCATCAAAAAATGTTAAACCAAAAGGAGAGGTCTCTGGTACAAATTGGCATCGATTTGGTTTAGATGAAGTAGATATGCTTGTATCTCAATTTGAAAAAACATCTAATGAAGATGAAAAGAAAAAAATTCTTATTAGAATGCAGGAGCTATTTATTAGTAGTGCACCCGCTATTCCAATTTTTGCAGATCCAACATGGGGTGTTTTCAGTACAAAACGATTTAAAAACTTTCCTACGGAGACAAATCCTTATGCTCAAATATCACCAAATAAAACACCTGAAAATCTATTTATACTTACAGAGGTAGAACCAAAATGAATAAATCTGTACTATATATAATTAGAAGATTTTTCTTTTACTGTCTTGCTGGATTTATGGCCATAACTCTTAATTTTATTATACCACGTTTAATGCCGGGTGACCCTGCCTCTATTATGTTTGCTCAATTTAAAGGAAAATTGAAACCCGAGGCATTAGATGCGCTAAAAGAAACATTTGGTTTTGCTGATGGCCCAATTATCATTCAGTATTTCGATTATATCAAACATTTAATAAGAGGTGATTTAGGTGTATCTATTTCATATTTTCCTCAACCAGTTTCAGAAGTCATAGGATCTGGATTATACTGGACTTTATTTCTTGCAGGAACTTCACTTATAATATCGTTTATTTTAGGATCTTTAATTGGAGTGTATCTTGCTTGGTATAGAGATCAAAAATTAGATTCATTATTACTTCCATCATTATCATTTTTAGGAGCTTTTCCTTATTTTTGGATAGCAATGCTTCTCCTTTATTATTTTGGATTTATATTAGGTTGGTTCCCTCTTAGGCATGCTTTTGGAGAATCTGTCAGCATAGGGCTAAATTTAAATTTCATTTCTAGCGTTATCGTTCATGCTATACTCCCTGCATTTACATTGATATTTGTGAGTTTGGGTGGATGGATGCTTAGTATGAGAAATAATATGATTGCTACATTAGGTTCCGAATATATTAATTATGCAAAGGCCATTGGATATAATAGAAGAATATTAATGTTTAAGTTTGCAGCTCGCAATGCTCTTCTTCCAAGTGTGACAGGTTTTGGAATGGCTCTTGGGTTTATCTTAAGTGGTGCTTTATTGACTGAAATTATTTTTAGCTATCCTGGTCAAGGATATTTATTACTTCAAGCTGTAAGAGCTCAAGATTTCCCTCTTCTTCAAGGAATATTTCTTACAATTACATTTTCCGTCTTAATATCAAATTGGATTGTAGATATTGTTTTAATGTTTTTGGATCCAAGGGTTAGAAAATGATAAATAATCCTAATAATTTCATTGTATCAATTATGAAAAATTCTAAAGCAAAAATTGGAATTTATATATTTTTATTTTTTATAATACTAAGTATTGTAGCTCCAGTATTTATTAGTTCTCCAACAGATTATGTAGGTGTACCTCTTCAGTCTCCTAGCTTTGAATTTTTGTTTGGTACCAATGGGCAAGGTCAAGATGTTTTTGCCCAAACTGTACATGGCGCAAGAAAAACATTATATATTGCAGTATTAAGCGGATTTTTAGTTGTTATTGTCGGTGCAATTATTGGTGGGATCGCGGGCTATTTTGGAGGCAGGCTTGATGATTCTTTATCATTATTGATTAATATTTTCTTATTATTACCTGGCCTTCCTTTAATGGTTATTCTTGCAGCTTGGTTGCCTCCTGGTTCATTAACAATTATTATTGTTTTAGTTTTTACTGGATGGGCATGGCATGCTAGAGTTCTAAGATCGCAGGTAATGGCATTTAGAAAGCAGGATTTTGTTTATGCAGCTAAAGTGTGTGGAGAGTCTGATTTTAGAATTATAACAATTGAAATTTTACCTAGAATGCTTTCACTGATTACCTCCTCATTTATTGGAGCCACTATATATGGAATAGGAGCTCAAGTAGGTTTAGAATTTTTAGGATTAGGAGATATAAGTCAAGTTACTTGGGGTACAAATTTATACTGGGCTACTAATGATCTTGCTCTTTTAACAGGATCTTGGTGGACATTTGTCCCAACGGGAATATCGATTGCTATTGTAAGTCTTAGCTTAACTTTAATTAATTTTGGTATAGATGAACTAGCTAATCCTAGATTAATATCTGAAAGACATCTTGCAAAAGAAATTGGCAAATCCTATGATAGAAATAGTGCAACTCCAGTGAGGATAAAAAAATAAATGTCTATTCTTAATGTAAATAACCTTTCTGTGGAATATATAAGAGAATCTGATTCAAATAAAGCGCTCAAGAATGTTTCAATTCATGTAAATAAAAATGAAATTTTAGGCATTGTAGGAGAGTCTGGCTGTGGAAAATCAACTTTAATAAAATCAATAATGAGAATTTTAAATGCTCCAGGGCTTATTACTTCCGGAGAGATTAATTTTAATGATAAAAATATACTTAATATGAGTGATGAAGATTTAAGTGATATTCGTTGGAAGGAAATTTCTTTAGTTAAGCAGAAAGCACTTAATTCATTAAACCCAGTAGCAAAAATAGGGTATCAGCTTTCATTGCCATACAGATTTCATTTAGGATTAGATAAAAAAGAATCTGAACAAAAAGCTCGAAATCTTCTTGAACTTATTAATATTGATCAACTTCATTTTGATTCTTATCCCCATGAACTTTCTGGGGGAATGAGGCAGAGAGTTATTATTGCTATTGCATTAGCTCTTAAACCCAAGCTTGTTATTATGGATGAACCTACTACGGCTCTTGATGTTATTAATGAGCATGAAATAATTAATAGTATTAAAAATCTTCAAAAGGAGTTTGGATTTTCAATAATTTTTATTACTCATGATTTAAATTTATTATTACAGTTTGCAGATAGGATATGTGTTTTGTATGATGGTGAGGTTGTTGATACTGGATCAGCAGATAAAATTAAAAAGGGTGGTGATCATGATTATACAAAATTATTACTTAATGCTATTCCTAAAATAGATTCAAGTATAAAAGAAAAAAATAGTAATTCAAAAATTTTAACATTAAACAATATTAATGTTAAATATCAGCTTGGTTCATGGATATCTCCAGATATTTTACATGCAGTGAACAATGTTAGTTTTAATTTATATAGTGGGCATATTACAGCACTAATTGGAGAATCTGGTAGTGGTAAAAGCACAATTGCAAAGGTAATTGCTGGGTTGGAAAAATTAGATAGTGGGAGCATCCAAAGTCATATAAATGATTTAGAAATGAATTCGTTTGATTTAAAGTATAGAAAAAATGTGCAGATGATTTTTCAAGATCCATTTTCCGCACTAAATCCTATACATACAATTTTTCATCATTTTAAAAGACCATTGACCAGGTTTGGGATTGCAGATAAAGAGAATATGTGGATAAAGGCATGTGAGCTTTTAAATTTAGTAGAATTAGATCCTCCCGAAGAATTCTTAAATAAGTTTCCTCATGAAATGTCAGGTGGAGAATGTCAAAGAGTATGTATTGCACGAGCTCTCATTCCAAAGCCTAAATTAATTATAGCAGATGAGCCCACATCTATGCTTGATGTATCTATAAGAAGTGATATATTGAGACTATTTATCAAGCTTAAGGAAAAATATAGTACAGGGATTCTATTAATTACTCATGATATAGCATCAGCATCAATATGTTCAGATCGTATTATAGTTCTTAATAATGGAAAGATTGTAGAATATGGAGATACAAATAAAATAATAAAAGAACCAGCTAATGATTATACTAAGAGTCTAATTAATGCTTCAGATAATAATTGGTTTAAAAATAATAAGGAGTTATAAAAATAGTGAAAAAAGATTTTATGTGGGGAGTAGCAACTTCAAGTTTTCAAATAGAAGGCTCTAATGATATTGATGGGAAGATTCGTTCAATATGGGATGAGTTTTGCGATACTCCTGAAAAAGTTAAAAATTCAGATCATGCAAAAATAGCATGTGATCATTATAATAAGTTTAGTGATGACTTTAATTTTCTTGATGAGTTAGGAGTTGATTGTTATAGATTTTCAATTTCATGGCCACGAATAGTTAAAGAAGATCTTAAAACTAAAAATCAAAAAGGGCTTGATTTTTATAATCGAATGATACATAATCTTCTTGATAGGGGAATTGAGCCATTTTTAACACTAAACCATTGGGATATTCCTCAAATTTTCTTAGAAAAAGGTGGCTGGACAAATAGAGATTGCATAAAATATTTTTTAGAATATTCTGATATTGTATCTAGAGAGTTTGGTGATATAATTAATTATTGGATTACACATAATGAGCCATGGGTAATTTCAAACTGTGGATATAAAGATGGAATACATGCTCCAGGGGAAACATCAGTATATGACTCTTTAAAAGTTAATCATCATCTTTTAGTATCCCATGGTCAAGCAGTTCCAATAATTAGAAGTAATTCAAAAGATTCAGAGGTTGGGATAGTTTTAAACCTTACTCCTGGAATGCCAGCATCTCCAAGCAGCGAAGATCAAAAAGCAACTTTACTTTTTAATCAATTTTTCAATGATTGGTTTCTCGATCCTTTGTACGGCAAAAAATATCCAGATGAAGTCACTCAAGATTGGATATCTAAGGGCTTAATTCCTGGTATTGATTTTATAAATGATAATGATTATAATATTATTTCTACTCCTACAGATTTTTTAGGGATTAATTATTATTCAAGGGCAATTATTCGAAGTGAATTAATATCAGAATCTACCAATCTTCCTATTGAAATTGTTGCTGGTGAAAAAACAGATTTTGATTGGGAGGTTTATCCAGATGGATTAGAAAATTTACTTATAGATGTACATAGGCGCTATAACCCTAAAAGTATATATATTACTGAAAATGGATGTGCATATGACTATCCAATTGAATCAGATGGTAATATTTTAGATACAAAAAGAGTTGAATATTTAGAGTCTCATATACAGGCATGTAGAAATGCTGTAGATAAAGGAGTTCCTTTAAATGGATACATGCACTGGTCATTAATGGATAATTTTGAATGGGCAGAAGGGTATTGTAAAAAGTTTGGTCTTATAGGAATAGATTTTAAAACCCTTAAAAGAACTCCTAAAAAAAGCTTTTGGAAATATAAAGAAATAATAAATAGTTAAAAATTTTATTTTTTTTTAGAATAAAATTAATATTTTTAACCAAAATAATGCTTTTTTACTAAATAAATATTTTATTTATTGAATAAAATTAATATTTTTAATCTCATTTTTTTAAAGGATTAGAAGTATGAAGAAAGATATTAGAGTTGCTATTAATGGTTTTGGAAGAATTGGAAGGGCTGTTGTCAGGGCAGCTAAAAAATCAAAAGCCAATATTAATTTTGCTGCAATAAATGATTTAGTAGAACCTGATAAATTAGCTACAGTATTGAAATATGATTCTGTGCATGGTATTTATCCTGGTGATATTGAAGTTGTTAATGGAGATATTTTAAAAGTTGATAATGATCATATTAAATGCTTATCAATAAAAGATCCTAATAATCTGCCATGGGATGAGCTTGATATTGATGTTGTGATAGAGTCTACTGGAATTTTTAGATACAGGAAAGATTTAGAAAGCCATATTTCATCAGGAGCCAAAAAAGTAGTTTTAACTGTTCCACCTAAAGATAAATTAGACTCTACTATAGTGTTAGGTGTAAATGATAATAATTTATCAGGTAATGAAAATATTGTATCAAATGCAAGCTGCACTACTAATTGTTCAGCAGTTTTATGCAAACCCATTCAGGAAAACTTTGGAATTAAGCAAGGTTATTTGATTACAGTTCATGCATTTACTATGGATCAAAGATTACTTGATTATCCTCATTCTGATATGAGGAGAGCTAGAGCAGCATCGCAATCAATCATTCCCACATCTACTGGCGCCTCAAAAACATTAGGTGAAGTAATTCCATATTTGAAAGATAAAATTGATGGAATTTCATATAGAGTTCCAGTTCCTAATGGATCTGTTGTGGATATGGCTTTAGAATTAGAATGTGAAAAAGTTACAATTGATGATATTAATGATGTGATGAAAGAAGCATCTGATACATATCTAAAAAACCAGCTTGAATATTCTACTGAGCCAATAGTATCTGTAGATATAATTGGGAATAGTAATTCTGCAATTTATGATGCTCCATTAACAAGGATAGTAAATAATAATTTTATAAAAATTACAGGTTGGTATGATAATGAGTCTGGCTATGCAAATAGGGTAATTGATTTAGCGATGAAGATAGCTTCGTAGTAATTTCTGATATAAATTTCAATATGAAATTTTTAATAATTATAATATTAATACTGTTTAATTCATGTATGGATAAGCTTGAATATAAAAAAGGGATACTTAAAGATAGCTATAGATTAGTATGGAGTGATTTATTCCTAAATGAAATTTTAGATTCCACTAAGTGGAATATCGAAATACGGGATCCTGGATGGGTTAATAATGAACTTCAATCTTATACGGATAGAGGAAACAATATTTATATTAATAATAATAACTTAGTAATTAAATCAATCAAAGAAAATTATGGTAATGGTAAGTATACTTCTGGTAGAATTAATACACAGCAGAAAGCAAACTGGCAATATGGCAGATTTGAGATAAGAGCAAAGATTCCTATGGAGCAAGGCGTTTGGCCAGCTATTTGGCTATTAAGTGAGAATATTTCTAAAGAGGGATGGCCCAAATGTGGTGAGATTGATATCATGGAGCATATTAATAATGAAAACATCATTTATGGTACAATTCATTCTGAAAAATATAATCATATGACTAAAACACAAATAGGTGGACAAACAACAATAGATAATTTAGATTCTAATTTTCATATTTTTGGATTAGAATGGAATTCTGAGTCATTAATTTGGTTTATTGATGATAAAATATATCATAGAGTAGATAAAAAAGACTATTTTGAGGATAAATGGCCATTTGATAATCCTTATTTCATAATTATTAATCAAGCAGTTGGAGGTTTTTGGCCGGGAGATCCAAATGGTAATTTTAAAACAGCGGAATATATAATTGATTGGATTAAAATATATCAGTAAATATTTTACAATTTGTTACTATAATTCAGAGATTAATTTAAATAAATCAAATTATATTATATAGAGTAAAAGGAGAATTATTGATGCATCATTTATTAATGTTTATTCTGAGTTTTTCAGTTTTAACTGCATACTCTGTCAATTTTGAGATTGATATGAATAATTCCGGTTATCCTAATAGCGAATATGACCAATGCGGTATTAATGGTTCATGGAATGATTGGATGGGTTGGGGAATAGTTTTAAGTGATAGTAATAATGATGGAATTTTTACAGGGACATTGCCTAACCTTAATAATGGAACATATGAATATGTAGTATTTTGTAGTGGACCTGCAGATAATTGGTCTGGATGGGGAGTAGTTATCAACTCACCTATAGGATCTGGGTGTGATTGGAACCCAAACGATGAATGGGCAAATTATGGCTTTCAAATTGAAAATTTTGATGTTAATCAAGAGTATTGTGCGGGTACTTGTGATAGTAGTTGTAGTAATAATGATAGTTCAGATCAAACATATTCTCTAGTATGGAGCGATGAATTTGATGGTCCAGAGATAAATCAAGATAATTGGAATTTTGAAATTGGAAATGGTAATTGGGGATGGGGTAATGGTGAACATCAATATTACAGAGAAGAAAATGCTTCTATTCAAGATGGCGTACTTATAATTGAAGCAAGAAATGAAAGCTATGGTGGTTTTAATTATACTTCTACTCGAATGCAAACAAGAAATAAAGCAGATTTTTTATATGGAAAAATTTCTGCAAGTATTAAAGTTCCAGAGGCGGGTGGAACTTGGCCCGCATTTTGGATGATGCCTACAAATTCAGTTTATGGTGGTTGGCCCAATAGCGGAGAAATAGATATACTTGAACATTATGGATGCAATACTGGGGATGTTCATGCAACTGTCCATAATAATACTTATAATTGGAATGGAGGAATTCCACCTACATCGTATAGTACCAATACAAGTGCAACTTCAGAATTTCATAAATATGAAGTTGAATGGACTCAAGATGAACTTAAATTTTTTGTTGATGATATATGGATTGGTTCATATTATAATGAAAGTATTGGTTGGGAACAATGGCCATTTGATCAAGAGTTCTATATTATTTTGAATCTAGCAATTGGAAGTCATTTTATGCCATGTGCTACCGAAGATAGTCAATTTCCTGAAAGGTATGAAATTGATTATGTAAGAGTTTATCAATTAACTGATGAATATCAGGTAGATTTATATGGGGATGTTAATGAGGATGGTACTCTTGATGTTATTGATATAGTTCAAATTTTAGGATTTATTTTAGGTAATTCTAATCCCTCTGATATAGATTTTTTAATTTCTGATGCTAACCAAGACAATTCGCTTGACATACTAGATATTGTATTTTTAGTTGGTCAGATTCTGAATTAAATAATATAAAGTATTTACTCTAAGAATTGAGATTGTTTTCAATTTAGATATAATGAATTCAAACTTAAATAAAAAAAGTGGCATATTACTTCATCCGACAGCCTTGCCAGGTAATTATGGTATAGGTGAAATTGGCCCTGAAGCATATAATTTCATTGATCATTTAGTTGATATGCAACAAAGTGTATGGCAAATATTACCTCTTGGACCTACTGATATTTATAATTCTCCCTATTCATCAATATCGACATTTGCAGGCAATCCACTTCTTATTAGCTTTGAATTATTAATTGAAGATGGCTTACTTGATCCTGCTTTATTAACTAATTGTAAAAAAAATAATTCTGATAAAGTTTTATTTAAGGATTTAATTGATTTTAAAATTCCAATTTTAAATGAAATTAGTATGCAATTTGAAATTAATGCATCTTCTGAAATGAAAATTTCATTTAATCAATTTTGTGAAAATAATTCATATTGGTTAGATGATTATTCTAATTATTATGCTTTAAAGATTGAGAATCAATGTACTTCATGGATTAATTGGCATTCTCATATCGTAAAGAATGAAGAGAATATTTATCAAGCAAAAATTATTCAATTTATTTTCCATGAACAGTGGAGTCGTCTTCAAAAATATTGCACAAACCATGGAATTGAAATTATTGGTGATATGCCCATATATGTAGGCTATGATAGTTCAGATGTTTATTCCAATAGAGATCTTTTCCAATTAGATAACGATGGGAAAATGAAATATCAGGGGGGTTGTCCTCCATGTGAATTTCAAGAAAATGGGCAATTGTGGGGAACTCCTCTTTATGATTGGGATAAACATTCTCAAAATAATTTTGAGTGGTGGAAAAAACGTTTTAAAAAATTATTTGAAATGGTAGATATTATTCGTCTTGATCATTTTATTGGATATACTAAATATTATAGTATTCCTATTAATGATAAAACAGCTCATAATGGAAAATGGAATAAAGCTCCAGGTGACCAGCTTTTTAATGTTTTACAATCTTCCCTTTCAAATTTTAGTGTTATTGCTGAAGATTTAGGAGATGCTACTTTAGATGTCATTAATCTTAGAGATAAATTTCAATTTCCAGGAATGCTTGTCCTTCAATTTGAAATTGAAAAAATGTTAAGTAAAAAAGATTTTCATAGTAATTCAATTGTATGTACGGGGACTCACGATAATGATACTCTTTTAGGTTGGATTAATTCTTTAAAAGATGGGGATTCTAATAAAAATATATTTACAAAATCTAAGCTTTTAGAATTATTTAATTCTTCTTCTAAAAATATACATTGGGAAATTATTAATTATGCATTGAAAACCTCAAG
>CEQM01012258.1_pt1 | contig 16839 bp, 14 predicted proteins | sample 531111 | NCBI WGS metagenome assembly CEQM01 (sample SAMEA2621278, study PRJEB7988) | marine metagenome | biome: marine biome (ENVO:00000447); feature: deep chlorophyll maximum layer (ENVO:xxxxxxxx); material: "saline water (ENVO:00002010), including plankton (ENVO:xxxxxxxx)" | depth 120 m
ACTTAACACTAGTATTGAGTCATCCGAGTTCGATTCTTTAAAAATTGTTTGTAAAGATTTAATTGCTCTTTGATATCTAGACTGAAATTTTTCAGCATCAGGAACCAAGTCCCAATTGTTATCTATCATAAAATTATCATAGATTTCTTTGTCTTCGCTATAATTAATATCATCAATATTCTTACCGGAAAAAATTCCCACACTGTACTCTTTCAAAGAATCCATTTCGTTAACTTTAAGATTAAAGCGCTTTCCGACTGCAAGAGCAGTATCTTTTGTTCTTGACAAAGGGCTAGTATAAATTTTGTTTATACCAGGAATTTTTTCATACAAATAATCAGACAATAATTTTGCCTGCTTTTTTCCGTTTTCATTTAAATTTCTATCTACAATACCCTGAAATCGGTTTGCCTTGTTCCAATCTGTTTCTGCATGTCTTACAAATAATAATTTCATTTTAATTATTCCTGTTAATTATTGAAGATCTTAATGAAAGAAGATCTCTTCGTAAATTTTGATTAGTAGCAGCATCTGTTTGTATTCTTCTTATAGCATGAAGAACGGTACTATGATCTCTGCCTCCAAACAACTTGCCTATCGAGCTTAAATTAATTTTACTGTCTTCTCTAAGAATAAACATTGCCACTTGTCTTGGAATTGCATATCTTTGTTCTCTGGATTTTCCTTTTAAGTCTTCAATTGTAATTTGATAATAACTGGCAACCTTCTGGATAATTTCATCAGGGTCCGAAAACACACCAGAATCTTCAGGAGCTCCCAATAATTCTTCAGTTGCCTCTAAGTCTAAAGTTTTGCCTGTTAATTCTGACAAAGCCAAAACTTTATTTAAAGATCCTTCCATCTCTCTAACATTATGATAAACTCTGTTAGCTATAAAAGATAGAATTTGATCGTCTAATTTAATATTTTTGATTTTTGATTTTTGTTTTAAAATATCTAGCCGAGTCTCAAAATCAGGGAATTGGATATCAACAACAAGCCCACCTGACAATCTTGAAGTAATTCTGTCTTCTAATAATTTCAATCCAGAAATTGGTCTATCACTTGTTATGACAATCTGTTTTCCACTTAAATGCAAAGCATTAAAAGTATGAAAAAATCCTTCCTGTGTTTGTTCCTTTCCCATTAAAAACTGTATGTCATCTAATAATAACGCATCTATACTTCTGTATTTTTCTCTGAATTTTTCAGTTGAATTGGTTCTAATAGATTTAATATATTCGTTTGTAAAATCTTCACAAGTTAAATAGTAAAAATTTAATTTGTTTTGATTTAATTTGTTTGCTATTGAATGAAGGAGATGTGTTTTGCCAAGGCCAACTTCAGAATATATCATCAAAGGATTATATGTTTTTCCTGGGGCATCAGAAACTGACAGACTAGCAGCATGCGCTAGTTCATTTGACGGGCCTAAAACAAAATTTTCAAAAGTATAATGCAAATTGATTTTTATTCCTGCAGTTTTTATGGGCTTAATCGATTGTGCGTCGCTATTAACATCAGGTATAGAATTTGATCCGTTAACCACAATTTTTATGCCAACACCTTCTTTAGTTTGTTTTTGTACTGCGTCAGAAATAACGGTGAACATTCTTTTCTCTAAATAATCAGAAACAAATCCATCTAGAGCTTCGATAGTCAAAACATTATCAGAAAAATCTTTTGCTTTTGTTTTTGGATATTTAAACCAAGTTTCAAAAATGGGTTTAGTAACCTTGGTCTCAATATCACCAAGCGCTGTTTTCCATATGTCATTACCATTAGTAACTGAATCCATATAATTATTCCTGATTTAAAACAACTTTAATTACGTTGTCATCCCTGTTTTCATACATATCATATGCTTTTTGAACATCGCCAAAGTCCATATTATGCGTAATCATTGTAGAAGGATCCCACCATCCTCGTTTTTTTAACTCAACCATTCTTTCAATATGTGATGTCGGGTCTCCACTGTTAACACCAGAGGAGTTAATGATAGTAGCACCATGATGAAGTAAGTGCTCAGTTTCTATGGTAGCTAGAGTTCCTTTCTCGTCTTTTAATAATTTTCCAAATATTAATATTTGTCCTAAAGGCTTAACCATTTTTAAAGAAGTATTAAATGCTTCAACATCTCCTGCAGCTTCTATTATTACATCAGAAAATTCTCCGTTATTAATTTCTTTAATTGCATTCTCAAGGTTTTCATTTTTATAGTTAATAACGTGTGTAGCACCAACATCTTTCGATTTGTCCAATCTGTAATCTAGACTGTCAACTGCTACGACATTTCTTGCTCCTGCTCTCGATAAAATTGCCGTGAATGACAAACCAATAGCTCCTTGCCCAAGAACAACAACTGTTTTTCCTAATATATTTCCCAACAACTGACAAGCATATAACACCGTTCCAGAAGGTTGGCACATAACCCATTCATTAGGTTCTCCATATTCTGGAATTTTAATCATTCTATTATGATTTCCAATAACATATTCTGCTAACAATCCTCCTCCTCTGCCTGGTTCTTCTTCTAATCCGTCTATTGCTGGAGAAGGAAGAACAATTACCCTTTGCCCCTCAGGAAATTCCTTAGAACCGCTTTTTGTAATGGTTCCCACAGCTTCGTGACAGTGAGCACCCCACCTCATTGGATAATTTTCTTCAGAAAATAACGGTCCATAAGCATCCCTAATGTCACTTCCACAAATTGACCAACTGTGAAGCTTAACCAAGCTTTCCTCGTTTGTAGAAATTGTTGGCGTTTTTATATCACTCAATTCAATTTTTTTAGGAGCTAAAATTCTTCCTGCTTTCATTTATTACCTCTTTTTATATGTTTACTCTTCCTATTCCGTTTTCAGTAAATTCAATTTTTGTTCCAAACGGTTTGCTTAACTGCGCCAACTTGTCAATAATTCTCTCTTTATTTTCTTGCCTTGCAATTACAGGTCTGCCTCTTTGCGATCTTGGCAATTTGTATCCAAGTTCTATTGGAAACAAGTTTATTTCTTTTACCCCTTCCTTAGATAGTTTACATTCAGCTACAATGCTTTCCCAATAATCCTGTAACGCCGGGAAACCTTTGGTATCTCCATCGTATCTTTTGTCATAGAAATCTGAAGGGGTAGCATAATGATCTAATCCAACAGACTCATATGTTGGATGAGGATGCCATTTAATTGTGTCATTTTGAAAAATAAAATTGCCCAAACTATAAAATATCGGTTTTTTATTATACACTTCCATGCCTCTCATAACATGTGGCCCATGTCCGGCAACTATGTCCGCCCCGGCATCAACAACAGTTTTGCTAAATTCCCTTAAAAATTCTGGTGTGTTTTCGCCGTTAAAACTATATCCCCCAGGTGGATCTTCGTGGCAATGAATACTTACCAAAACCCAGTCCGCGGCTTTTTTAGCATCTTTAATCCATTTTATAATCTCATCTTGATCGTTATTATTAATTTGAATCTCTGTACTAAAATCATTTGATTCTTCAAAAATTTTAGTAATAAAGTCTATTTGATTATTTTTTAATTTTTTTCGAGAAAACTCTTGTTTAAAACCTATTTTATTTGCTAATTCTTTTAATAAATTTACCTGATCTTTGGGAACCTTATGAATTTGTTCATATCCTAAAGGATTAACCCCAGGCCTGCCAACTGAATCAGGTCTTTGATGAACAGCTCTACCTGCGTCAGGAAAAGTTGTAGTTAAAGATATTAAAGCTACTCTGCCTGCTTTGGTTTCCAAATACCCAGGTGCCCTAGCTTCACTTAAATTTTTACCTATTCCTGAATGAATTAGATTTGTTTTGTTTAAATTATCTAAATGATTCAAAATTCCATTCTCTGAATAATCCCAAGAATGATTATTTGCAGTGGCAACCATATTGACACCAAACCATTCTAGTTCTTTTAAGTTTTTAGGATCAGATGCAGCAAACACTCCTCCTGGAATTCCGGGAGAAATGCCATAATCATGCATCAACATTTCTAAATTGGTAAATCCGACATCAGATTTCTTAAACACATAAGATAAAGCTAAAAATTGAGGCTCGTCAAAAACAGATAAAGGGCGCGTTATCATTGCATCTCCACTCAAAACCATATTAATCTCGTTTTTTTCAGATGAATATAACATTAACAACTCTCCTCGTTTTTAATTAGGTCGTAAAAATATAATATTAATAAAAATAATAATCAACTCATTAATCTAGAATATCACCAGTTTTGCGCTCTAGTATCTTTGTCTAATGAAGCTAACCGATCTATTGTTAAGCTTCCATCGCTAATTGATAGCAGCGTTGGGTCAATTTTGCCGTCATCAACTATGTATATATTAGGGCCGACATCTGATTTAAAAATTTGATGCGGGTTTCTCCAGGCACCTCTTCTTGATTGTATGTAAACATTATTTTCTTTGCTTATAATTTGTATTCTTCCATAACTTCTTATTGGCCTACTTCTTGCCACAAATCCTGGTCTATGTCTATAAACTCCTGTAATCTCTTCTTTTTCTTTGTCATTTATACTATTCATGACATTTTCAATCTTAGGCTCCCCAAGTAAACAATGCACAACTTCTTCTGTGATATCGTCAACTAATCCTGATGTTAGATTCAAATGAATCATTACCCCCAAGTCAGCTTCAGGAAGTAACAACATAACAGTATTCCATCCTCCGCTAATTCCACCGTTATGACCAAAAGCATTTTCATTGAATATTCTTTTCACCTGAAATCCTAATCCCATTTTTATACTTAATCCAGGGTCTGGGGAGTATTGAACTTCCAGCATGGAATCAAAAGCACTTTCGGAAATAATTCCGTCTGATTTATTCAACAGAGCTTTAGAATAATTACACATATCTTCAAGAGACGAAAGCACAGATCCTGCCGCAGCCGGCCCTACGTAATCATATTTTAATCCGCGTATATTTACTTCATCCACAAGATCTCCATAAGAAACAGGCACTCCTATAAGTTCATTTCTATCAAGTTCGTCATGGCCTTCATCTCTGTGATAACCAACAGACATGCCATCAACCGGGTCGTCGTAAGCATAAGAGTCATTCATTTGTAATTTGGAAAATATCTCTTTATGAATTACATTTTGCCAGGTATCTCCTTCTATTTTAGAAACAATCGCTCCTAAAATTCCCCAGGCATGATTAGCGTAATGCCAGTCCGTCCCTGGTTCAAAATCCACATCAATACCATTTGGATAATGATTAGGAATATCGAACTCTCCGTCTGATCCCCATAGTTTCATATCAGCTGCAGAATAATCTTTAACTTCTGGCATTTCTCCTATTCCGGAGGTATGAGTAAACAAATGTTTTACTTTAATTGGGCTAAAATTAGTATTAAATTTAATACTGGGCATAAGGTCTGTAACATTCGCTTCCATATCTAACTTCCCTTCTTCAACTAATTTCATTGCAGCTATAGCAGTCATTGTTTTTGTTATAGAGCCTATTCTCTGTATTGTTTTGGCTGTATGAGGAACTTTAGTTTCTATTTCTGAATACCCAAAACCTTCAGCAAAAATGATTTCTTTTGAAGAAACCACACCTAGTCCCATTCCGGGCAATTTGTGTCTTTTTACTATGTCGTTAGCTTTTTTTCTTAAAGAATCTATATTAATATTCATAATTTTATCCTTCTTCTAATTTATTTATATATTTGTATACATTTATAACCAAACAACCCTGAAAGGTTTGACATTGCACATGCAAGACCTTTAGAATTTTGATAATCAATCTGAATATTATTATACACATTGTTGAGGATATTATGCGATTTGCTTTTACTAAAGAAGAAGAAAGTTTTAGAAAAGAAGTAAGAGAATTTCTACAAAATGCTCTTCCTAACAATTGGGACGGAGTAGCCGGAAACAACCTGGAAGAAGGGGCGAGTGATAAAGAGTGGGAATTCACTTTAGAAATGAGAAAAAAACTTGCCGACAAAGGGTGGCTAACAATGGCGTGGCCTAAAGAGTATGGAGGACAAAATGCGTCTATGATGCAACAAGTTATATTTGCGGAAGAAATGACTCTTGCAAGAGCGCCTGGAAGAGACGGATTTGGAATCCGCATGCTTGCTCCTACGCTTATGATTCATGGTACAGAAGAACAAAAAACTCAATACTTACCTGATATTGCCAAAGGATATGTCCAATGGTGTCAGGGATACTCAGAGCCAGAATCAGGATCTGATCTTGCTTCTTTGCAAACTAGGGCTATTGAAGACGGAGACGATTTTGTAATAAACGGAACCAAAGTTTGGACTTCTTCTGCGCATCGTGCAGACAAAATGTTTATTCTAGTAAGAACAAACCCTGAAGCTCCTAAGCATAGAGGTATTAGTTTTTTACTCATAGATGACATGAAATCTGAAGGAATTAAAGTCAACCCTATAATAGACATGGCTGGCAGGCACAACTTTAATATGGTAACTTTTGACAATGTTAGAATACCCAAAAAAAACTTAGTAGGAGAACTCAATCGAGGATGGTACGTGGGTGCCACCTTGCTAGATTTTGAAAGATCTGGCGTAGAATACTCTTCTAGGTGTATGGCGCTTTTAACAGAATTAGTTGAATTTGCCAAAAACAACAAAAGAGGCGGGGTGCCTATTTCTGAAGATCCTAATATTAAAAAAGAAATAACAGAAATCTATACAGAAATAAATGTATCACGTGGAATGTCATATAAAATTGCGGACATGCAAAGTAACGGAGAAGTTCCTAACAAAGAGTCTTCAATGTCTAAATTATTTGGAACAGTTTTAGAACAAAAAGTGGCTGACTTAGGTATGAAAATTTTAGGGTTGTATGGTCAGCTTGGACCAAATTCTAAACACAATAAATTAAAAGGCAAAATTGAACAAGAATTTCTTTCTACTGTTTCTGCAACTATCGCAGCAGGAACGTCTGAAATACAAAGAGGAATCATTGCAACCAGGGGCTTAGGATTGCCAAAACCATAGGAGATAAAATGGATTTAACTTTAGACGAAACACAGCAAATGTTAAAAAATACTGCAAAAGATTTTTTTGCAACTGAGTGTACAGAAACTCATGTTAGAGAAATGGAAAATGACTCGAACGGATATAGTAAACAGTTATGGGAAAAAATTGTAAACCAAGGGTGGCTTGGAGTTCCTTTCTCAGAGAAGTACGGAGGTTTTGGTCTTTCTTTTCTAGAATTTTGTATTCTATTAGAAGAAGCCGGACGAGTGTTATTACCCGAGCCTTTATTTCATACAGTTATACTTGGCGGAATGCCAATTAACATTGCAGGAAACGACAAGCAAAAAGAAGAACTGCTACCTAAAATAATATCTGGAGAATCAATTGCAACCCTTGCTTTTCATGAAGAAGATGATTCCATAATCCCTTCTGCCATTAATTGTTCAGCAACCCTGTCAAATAATGTTTATACAATTAACGGAACAAAAATGTTTGTCCCGTTCGCAAATATATCAGACTTAATAACTGTTATCGCACGCACAGGTAAAAAAGAAACAGACCTGTCTGTTTTTATTATTCCTTCTAATGCCAACGGAGTTACAATATCTTCACTTGACACAATCTCTTCCGACAAGCAATCTGCTATATCTTTTGAAAATGTACAAATTCCTAGTTCAAATCTTCTTGGAAAAGAAAATTCAGGATGGGAAATTTTAGAAAAAATTTATTCTATGGCAGCAATTGGAAAAAGTTGTGAGATGCTAGGCGCAAGCGAACAAGTTCTTGAAGGAACGGTAGAATACGCTAAAACAAGAACACAGTTTGGGAGACCAATAGGTTCTTTTGGTGAAATACAAAGACACTGCTCTGAAATGGCTACTCTTGTAGAAGGAACACGCTTTGTTGTTTATGAAGCCGCCTGGAAACTTGCTGAAAACGAAGATTCAAAGAAAGAAGTTGCAATGGCCAAATCATGGACAAGTGATTCACACAAGAAAGTTTGTGCGATATCTCATCAAGTTCATGGTGGCATAGGGTTTACTAAAGAACATTGGGTTCAATTATATTCAAGAAGAGCAAAGGCTGCAGAAATTGCGTTTGGCGACGGAAACTACCATAGAGAAAATTTAGCAAAATTATTAAGCTTGTAAGCTTGCCGTGTATTGATAGTTCCTCATTGATTTGTACACAAACCAAAATGTAATTGTAACAAATAAAGATATAATGCCTCCAAGCAACATTGTGCTTCCTGCGCCTATAATCGCAGACATTACACCTACTTCAAAATGCCCTATATGATTAGCCCCCATCGCAGAAAAACTATGTGCACTGCTTGCTCTTCCAAGCATTTTATCAGGCGTGGTTAGCTGAACTATCGCTTGTCTTGTAACCATGGAAATCCCGTCTGTTAATCCCAGGCACAATACAATCAAAAGCCCCATCCATAATTGGCTACTTAGTCCAAACATCATTAAAAACAAAGAATACAAAAACGTCGCAAATAAAACTATTCTTCCTTTGTGTTTTATTTTAGAAGTAAACATAACAATACTGGCACCAATTATTGTTCCCAATGAATTAAAAGCATTTAACAACCCTGTTCCATCAACACCTCTTGAATATAATTCTTTTGAAAAAACAGGAAAAAGATTTCTGTAGAAGCTAAAAATTGTTACACAAACATCTAGTAAATACAGACCAGGCAAAATAGGGTGTTTCAAGATAAAATCATATCCATCTTTTATGGACTCCCATGCATTTACTTTGTTATTGTTTCCCGTTTCACCACTAACTTTAATAAACATGGGGGATATAAAGCTAATCAATCCAAAAATAGCAGCAACATAAAAAGATCCCGCGGGACCTAGGTACTCAAAAGTTTTCCAAAAAATTAACGGGGACACAATTGCAGAAACCTGAAAAGAGGCTGAACTTAGACTAATAGCCTCTGTAATATTTTCTTTTGGAATAACACGAGGCAACATGGCTGGCCTACTAGAATTTCCAAGCATAGATGTGATTCCAGTTACAACAATTACACCAAACACGTGCCACGGCGCCAAAGCTCCTACTTGTGCAAATATTGCTAAAGCAAACAACATAACAAACGAGACAAACTGGGTATAAATCATTAATTTTTTTCTGTCAGAAGAATCTGCCATCACTCCCCCAAACAACACAACCGGCATTTGGAAAAGCTGAGCTAGCCCAAGCATGCCAACTAAAACAGAGGAACTTGTTTCGTTATACAACCATTGTGTTGAAATTAACATTTTCATCGACATGGTCACACCTGAGGTTATTCCCGAAACCCACAAAAAAACAAAATCTTTATGCTTAAAAGGAGCAAAGGCTCGGGCAAAAGAATTAAAGTATTTATTTGTCATTTATAATTCTTCTGGTTGGGTAGTTTATTACTATATTATTTTTTTCAAAATTTTTATGAATTATTTTAATTATTTCACTTTTAAGTTGAAAAGAAGAAGGCCAATCTTTCGCCTGCATAAAAACCCAGAAATTTATATTGGAATCTCCAAACTCAGAAAACCCAAACCTGGGCTCCGTGTCTAGGGCCACATATTCTGAGGTTTTAATCAATGCGTTTAATGATTCATACACCACTTTCTCTACTTTTTCTAAATCTTCTTCATAAGCAACCCCTGATGTAATAATAAGATTAATAGCTGTTTCAGGGCTATAAAAATTAGTAACCACGCTTTCTGCCATTTTAGAATTTGGAATAATCACCAGGTTATTAAAACGATCTCTTATTTTTGTACTTCTCCAACCTACGCTTGAAACATAACCAGCAATTCCACCCTCTATTTCTATAAAGTCTTCTTCTTTTAGCGCGCCCTCTGTTAACACAGATGTCCCTGCAAAAAAATTACCAAGGGGTCGCTGTATTGCTAACGCAACTGCTATTCCCCCTATTCCCAACCCCGTTAAAATTGGGCTGATAGAAAAACCAAAATAATCCAAAAGCCTAATAGCTCCAATAGAATAAATTGCGATTGGCAATACTCTTTTAAGCGGGGGAATTACTTTGTCGTCAAAGTCTGTTAGGGTTCTTCTTGCAATCTTTCTTAAATACCAATCAAGAAGAACGTTTGTTATCCTTGCTGCGCAAACTATAAACAACAGGATTAACATAACTTCCCAAGAAGTAAAAAGTATTTCTTTTAGCCAGTCCATTTCGTTTTTTTCTAACACGGTTTCTCCGGCAAGGGTATTAACAAAAGAAACAGCCCAAATAATTCCAGATAAAATTAAAAACACAACCAGGGGCCCGCCAGTTACAAATCCTATTCGCTTAAAAAGGGCCGAATTTTTATTTTTTCCTGCCTTAAATTTGGTTTTTATTAGAATTTCTAGTATTACAGCCGCAGCAAAAGAGACCCCTGCAAAAACCAGGGATAATATTAAAGCTTCACTGTACTCTGAAAAAGTAATCACTTTTATTTGTTAATAACTTTGTTGATAAATGGTGTTAGTTTTAATTTAGTATGTTTTTAATACAAATAATAACAATCCGAGGCATGGTTATCCACAGAGTTTAAACTTAAAAATTAAGACCAATCCCTGTTATTATATATAAATACCAACATATAAACATGATTATTACTATTATTAAAAAATATGAAAGATAATACAAAACTATTAATAATATCTGGGTCCGGTGGAGACGGTGCGATAAGTGGTGTGAGGAAAAAATTCATACCGCGTGGAGGGCCAGACGGAGGAGACGGAGGAGATGGAGGGAATATTATTTTAAAAGGGAATAAAAATATAACATCACTAAAAGATGTTTCTTATATAAAAAAAATAAAAGCTGAAAACGGATTTCCTGGAAGCGCTGGAAACAAAAAAGGAAGAAAAGGAAAAGATAAAACAATAAGACTTCCAATAGGAACCGTAATATACGAAGTGAAAGGAAAAGACAAAAAGAAAATTTACGAAATATTAAAAGAAGAAAAGAAAACAATACTAGAAGGCGGCAAAGGAGGAAGGGGAAACGCCAAAATGGCTAACTCAGTAATACAATACCCGTTGCTTGCAGAAAAAGGGGAAGGCAACAAAGAAACACTTATAGAAATAGACTTTATTATGGAAAGTGACGTAGCAATAATAGGAAAACCGAACACAGGAAAGTCTTATTTGTTGTCAAAAATAACAAACGCAAAACCAAATATAAAAAACTACCCATACACAACAACTTCTATAGAAACAGGAGTTATAGAAACAGTAAAAAGGCAATATAAAATAATAGAAGTGCCAGGGATAGAAGACAAAGAAAACAACCTGGGAAAACAAAACTTAAAACATACTGAAAGATGTAAGGTTTTTGTTTTTATAAAGGAAAATGAAGAGGACAACACCATTGAAACCATTAAAAAAATAAAACCAAACATTTTTGATGACAAAAAAATAATAATAGTTAAATCTTATTTAAACGAGGAATTAAAAAACTTTGATTTTATGGCAAAAGACGTGGAAGAAATCAAAAAATGCATAGAGAAGTTTGCCGAAAAACCAGCAATCCTTTTTAACGAAGAAGACGAAGACCCTGATGTTATAAAAATAGGAGAAGAAAAAGAATTGGTAGAAAAAGTGGGCGAAGAATTTGTTGTGAAACACCAGCAAGTTATAAGGATAGCAGAAAGAGTAAACCTTGATCACTGGGATGTGATGGCTCAATTTATGAAAGTGCTTCACAACAAAGGGGTGTCAAAAAAGCTTTTTGAAATGAAAATAAAACCGGGCGACATTGTAAAAATAGGAAGGATAGAACTTGAGTGGAGCTAAAAAAAAGATAGGAGTTTTTGGAGGAACTTTTGACCCCGTTCACAAAGGGCACTCAGAAGTGGTGGCTGCGGTTAAAAAAGAAATAAGACCATATAAAATTTATGTTGTTCCTGCGAGGAACCCGTGGATGAAAAAAGATAAAAAAATAGCATCTTTTAAGCACAGGGTTGAAATGTTAAAAGTTGTTTTTGGGAAAACCGAAAACGTTGAGATAATGGCAGACGAAAAAGAAGAGGAGATTTCATATACAAAAAAAACACTAGCTAAAATTGAAAAAAAACATCCCGGTTCTGCCTTGTATCTTGTACTAGGAGAAGATGTTTTAACAAGAATAAACGAGTGGAAGGATATAAAAGGGGTTCTTAAAAAAGTCACTGCTGTTTGCGTGAAAAGAGGAGAAGAAGCAGAGGGTGATATGATTCGCCAGCTGAAAGAAATATACCAGGAATCCAAGGTGGTTGTTTTAGATAAAGTAAAATCAAACGCTTCTTCTACGGGGTATAAAAAAAATAACAACACGAGCTTTATAAGCAAAGATGTTTTAAAATATATTTATAAAAACAACGTTTATAAAAATGGATAACAAAAGAAAAAAATTAATTGAGATAACAAAAGAGTCCGGGGCGTTTAAAACAGGAAAGTTTGTTTTGTCTTCAGGAAAAGAAAGCAACATTTATTTTGACGGAAGGATAACAAGCCTTTTGCCCGAGAGCCTTGAGATTATCAGTGAAATTTTATTTGAAGACATAAAAAAACACAGCATAGATGTTATAGCCGGGCCAACGCTTGGGGCAGATGCTATAGTTGCCGGTGTTTTGATGATTGCCGCAAGGGAAAAATTTAAACTAAAGGGCGCCATTGTAAGAAAAGAAACAAAAACGCATGGTACTGGAAAAATGGTAGAAGGGAACTATGTAGACGGAGATAAAGTTTTGGTTGTTGATGATACCTGCACAACAGGCGGTAGCGTTTTGTTTGCAGCACGTATTATGGAAGAAAACAAGTGTGCTGTTACCGAGATAAGGTGCGTGTTAGACAGAAACGAGGGCGGCAAACAACTTATAGAGGAAAAGGGTTACGGATTTAACTCGATTCTGCAAGTTAGGGACGGGAAGTTAATTTAATTTGGCTTTTTGAAAATAATGCTGGCGTTTTGACCCCCGAAACCAAAGTTGTTAGACATAGCATAATTGATGTTTACATTGGCGCTTTTGTTTGGAACGTAATTCAAATCGCATTCAGGGTCCGGGTTTTCCAAGTTGATAGTTGGGTGAGCTTTTTGGTTTATTATTGAAAGAACAGTAGCAATACCTTCTAACGCCCCTGCTCCCCCTAAGACGTGTCCTATCATTGATTTTGTTGAACTAATAGGAACTTTATAAGCATGTTCTTTAAATAGTTTTTTCAGTGCGTTTGTTTCACAAATGTCATTTAAAGGAGTCGATGTGCCATGGGCGTTAATGTAATCAATTTCTTCATTAGTTATATTTGCGTTGTCCAGGGCTCTTTGCATTGATAAAATTGCTCCTTCGCCACTAGGGTCAGGTTGGACCGGGTGGTGCGCGTCGGACGAAACTCCCATTCCTACTATTTCACATAAAATATTAGCCCCTCTTTTTATCGCATGATCTTCTGATTCGATTATAAACATGCCTGCGCCTTCTGCCGGGACAAAGCCATCTCTGTTAATATCAAAAGGTTTGCTGGCCTTTGTTGGTTCTTCGTTTTGCGTGCTTAAGGCTCGCAATGCGCTAAATCCTCCAAGTCCCAGTTTTGTTATTCCTGACTCACAACCTCCAGCCAATACAATATCGCACATTTCATTGTTAATTAACAATGCAGCATCTCCTATGGACTGAGTGCTTGCGGCACATGCTGTCACTACTGTAGAGCTAAATCCTTTGAATCCAAAAATTCTTGAAATATTGGCTGCAGCCATATTTGGCAGAATCATAGGAATAAAATAAGGGCTCACTTTTGTTTCCCCTTTTAAAACTTGCGCCCTCGCGTTTTGTTCTAACTCAGGGAATCCACCGTTTCCATTTCCAATTATTACAGCTGTTCTATTTAATTCGTCTTTTGTAAACGTTATGCTTGCATTTTCAATAGCCAAATTTGCAGCAGCAACAGCCATTTGTGAAAACCTAGCCATTCTCTTTGCTTCTTTTTTGTCAATATAAGTTATGGGGTCAAATGTATTTACTTCCCCGGCTATTTTTGAAGGAAACTCGCTTGGGTCACAAAGAGTCATAGGGCCTATTCCTGATACCCCTTGTTCTAGCTTGGTCCAATATTCATTGATGTTTTCTCCCAGAGGGGAAATTATTCCCATTCCTGTAATTACAGCTTTTTGTTTTTTAACTTTGTTTTGCATTTTTTAATTATATTAATAAATTAAAGGTATGGATATAGTTCAGGGGTGATGTTATTTAAAGATTCTAAAGCTTCTGCCGCGACACTTAGGGAGCCTGTTACCAAGAAAGTGTCATTTTTATTCTTTGTGTATTTGATAGCTTTTTCTACAGACGCAAACTCTATAATTTTTGCGTCTGTGGTTTTTGTTTTGTTTTTAAAGTCTTTAATTGAGACAGCTTTTGGATGTCGTGATTTAACAAGCAAAAGAGTGTCTGAGACTTTACTTATTTCATCAAGCATTTTTTTATAAGAGTGGCCTGAAGTGGCTCCAAAAATTGTTTTATATTTGATTCCTGAATCTAATTCTTTAAGTGATTTAATCAACTGCTTTATCGAATAACTATTATGCGCGCCGTCTACGTAGTATTTAGTTTGGTTTTTTTTGATAACCTGCAATCTTCCTGGCCAACTTGTGTTTTTTATTCCGTTTTCTATGTTTTCTTTTGATATTTTATATCCCTTTTTTATTATCTCTTCAGCTGCCAAAATTGCTAACCCCGCATTTTCAACTTGATGAGGCCCAAGCATGTATGATGTTAAATTATATGTTTCGTTATTTGTTTCAAGAACAAACGATTGTGATGTTCTGGAAGTTTTTCTTTTTATAATTTTTATATCCGAATTAAATTTTTTTAAAACAGATTGTTTGCTGGTGTTAATTTCAGATATTATTTTATTCACGTTTTTTTCTTGAGGGGCAGAAATTGTAACTGAGTTTTCAGAAATAGCTCCAGCTTTGTCATTAGCTATTTCTTCTAAGGTGTTTCCCAAAATATTTTGATGATCTAAACTAATGTTTGTAATTAAAGTGGCAATTTTATTTGGTATAAAATTTGTAGAATCATGAGTTCCTCCGATTCCTGCTTCAAAAATTTGAAATGTAACATTATTATTTTTAAAATGAATTAGTGCTAAAATCATTAAAGTTTCAAAAAAAGAATTTCCACCAAGGGTTGCAAGTTTTTCCTCATTGATTTTTGTAACAAAAGTATCAAAGGCGTTTGTAAATAAGTTTTCAGAAATGTCTTCTAAGTTTACTTTTATTCTTTCAGGAATTTTGTGTAAATGAGGAGATGTAAAAAGTCCTGTAGTATAATTTGCTTCTTTTAAAATATTTGCTAAAAAAGTCGAGGTGCTTCCTTTTCCTTTTGTTCCAACCACATGTATTGTTGGAATTTTACGACTTGTAAATTCACACGATTCAAATATATATTGGAGTCTATTTTTTCTTTTGTTAAAAAAAAGATCGCGATCAGCGGGCTTTTGTAAAATAATCTTTTTTACAACATTTGTGTAATTTGTATTCATTGCTAGTTAATTATATAAAACAATATTTTTATTATTTTTTAATTTTACCACTTCAATGTTTTTTTCAAACAAGTCTGACAAATGTTTTGTTGTCATTATAAACTCTGGATTCCCGTCTTTAAATATAGAGCCGTTTTTAAGCATTATAACTCTATTAAATTTCCATGATAAATTCAAATCATGACTAGAAATTATTTTTGTTTGTTTTTTATTATTTTTATTTAGTATAAATTTTATTATTTCAGATTGATTATAAGGATCCAGGCTTGATGATGGCTCGTCAAATAGTTGTATTGATGAATTTTGTACCAAACTGTGGGCTAATAATACGAGTTGTTTTTCTCCTCCTGAAAGTGTTCCAATTTTAGAGCTCCATTTATGTTTCATTTTTAAGGAATTTAACATTTTGTGTGTTATTTCAAAATTTTCATCAATTGTATCGGCTGATTTTTTTCCTGGAGAGTAACACCCTGACAGAACAAATTCAAAAACATCAAAATAATCAGGGATATAAGGAGCTTGTGGCATATACGAAATCAGCTTTGACAAATCAGCAACGGAAAGAGATTCAATGTTTTTGTTTTTTAAAATTATTTCACCCTGAGTGAGTGAAATGTGCCCTGATATTGTTTTTAAAAATGTAGATTTACCACTACCGTTAGGACCTATTAATAAAATTGTTTCTCCTTCATTTATATTGGTGTTTATTTCCAGGTGAAAGCCAGAGTCTTTAAACTTTGCTCGTGTTTTATTTAGTTTTAGTATTATATTTTCCAATTTTTACCACTTTCTTTTCTTAGTAAGCTAACAAAAAAAGGAAATCCTAAAAAGGCCGTGATTAGGCCTACGGGAATTTCGATAGGAGACATGATAGTTTTTGCTATCATGTCGGAAGATAATAGAATTATAGCGCCAATTAAACTAGACTGAGGTAAAAGATATTTCGCATTACTACCCCATTTCATTCTTGAAATATGAGGCGCGACAAGGCCTATAAACCCTATGATTCCTGTTTGAGAAACGGCTACAGAAGTAGCAAGTGTTGATAGCATTATTAATACTTTTATTGAATGCCCTTCGTTTATTCCAAGGTTGCTTATTAATTCGCTGTCTAAATTTAACAAGTTTATTTTTTCTGACATTAAGAAAATTATTATTAAAGATGGAAACCCAAATATAAAAACGATATTAAAGTTTTCCCAAGAAGACAATGAAAATCCTCCAAGTAACCAACTAAGCATAGGCTTGATATCCGGATCTTGCGTAATTAATAATAAAGTTGTTAAAGCACCAAATAGAGATGTGACCGCGACACCAGCTAAAATAAGCGATAG
>CEQM01090487.1_pt1 | contig 16808 bp, 17 predicted proteins | sample 531111 | NCBI WGS metagenome assembly CEQM01 (sample SAMEA2621278, study PRJEB7988) | marine metagenome | biome: marine biome (ENVO:00000447); feature: deep chlorophyll maximum layer (ENVO:xxxxxxxx); material: "saline water (ENVO:00002010), including plankton (ENVO:xxxxxxxx)" | depth 120 m
ATATGTATAATGAAAAAGTTAATCTACATTTTTATATTTTATTTGATTTTAAATTCTGAATCAATAGCTCAAAATACTAGAGGTGAAATAGGTTTTTGGTCAACTTATGACTCCTGGGTTCATATGGATCCATTTTATATTGATGAGCCAAATACTGATGTTGATAACTTTAGACCAGTAGAATATGAGCAAAGAATAACATCTCTTAATTTAGGTATATCACAAACATTGATGAAATATAAAATTGGCTGGTTTGGAGTAGGTATTCACTTTACTAGACGATGGAGCAATAGAAAACATATCAAAGACGGTGATGCTTATTTTGAATCTGGGGCTCCAATGACCCCATATCAAACAAGAGGTGACTATATTAATTATAATACACGACTATTTTATTTTACCGATTTCGGTGGTGTAAAACCAGCAATTGGGATAGGTGGTGAATTTAAAATTGAACAAATTAGCAGTAGATTTATTTATATTGATAACCAAACCAATGCGAGTGCAAATCCATACTTTTCTATTCCGGTTGATGAACATATAGAACGGCGATTTGCTTATTATCTATTTACAGCTGTAGAATACAACCCCGTAAAACACTTTTTTATCCGACCAGAATTGAGATTATATTTTAATGAAATTGAAATTGATGAAAAAATGTTAATTAAAGATCAAACTGATGAAGCACAATTAAGGCCTATGATAACAGGTCGACTCTTTTTTTAGAAAATGAAAAAATACTTTTTTATATTATTACTCACACCGCTAATTAATCTTAGTCAAATTGGTATTAGTGTTTCTGGTAGCAGCCAGTTTACTACTGGTCAAACAATAATACCGTTAATGAATGGTGAATTTGAATCTGTTAATTATGAGTTGAGAAACAATTCTATATCACTTGATTGGACTACAGGAAGGCGATTAGTAATAGGCGAAATATGGTGTGTCTTAGGAGTAAAGTATGCTATAACTAATTCAAAATACAATTCAAATGAACTTAATTACAATATTGCTAATTACAAACTTGTAGAAAGAAGATTAATTCCCAGTCTTGCTATTCAATATGTGTTAATGCAACGAGGATTCTTCAGAATCTATTCCAGTCTTGGTACTTATGCTATTTTAGAAAATTTAAATCTTAATCAAGATAGCTCTTCAGATATTCAAGTCCAACAGTATAATAGCCTTATTCCATTTATAAGAACAGGATTAAAGTTAAGTATGGGTAATTTTACTATTAATCCTTTTATAGGTTATGAATTTGAAACCATATACTTTGATACTCTAAATGAGATTTCATCTGCAGACATAGAAAATGCAATAAAAAATGCCGGAATTAGAACAGGATTAAGGTTCGGGATTTTATTTTAAATTACTCTTCGTAATAATCCAAAGATGAAGCAATTGTAAAATAATCAAAATTTTCTATTATTGGTCCTGTTGACAATAAAATTAAATCTATATATATATCATCACCATCTTCACCCGATTTAAATAGACTACCACTTTGACCAGGAGAAGCTATAATATCAATAACACTAAATTCACCTGGTAATGGATGTGAAACATTATTATGATCTATATATGTAAAAGGATAACTGCCGGGATTTGTTTTATAATATACATCATATTGTATAGGTTGAGGAATATCTGGATTTTCAATACTGAAATTTATGGGTGTTAAAATTGATCTAATTCTTAAGAATATTTCTCCATCTTCACCATCACCACCGCAACTAAATAACAAAGAAATAAAAAGGAATAAAATAATATTTTTAAAATAATTCATATATGCAATTTAATATATTTTTTACAATTCAAATTAATTGTTTAAACGCATTTGATGTATCGAGCGATAACCTCCATAAATATTTTTAATTTTTTTATAACCATTAGCTTTGAGGATAGAAGCTGCTATCATCGAGCGATAACCTCCTGCACAATATATTAAATACTCTTCTGATTGATTTAATTCAACTAGCTTTTTCTGAATTTGACTCAGAGGAATATGTAAAGAGTCTTTTACATATCCAACAGATAGCTCATTTTTTTTTCTAACATCTAACACATTAATACTTGTATTAACGAAAAGATTTTCCTGAGGATTAAGTGACTCTATCATATCAATTTTATTGCCTGAAAATAACCAATCATTCACACCATAAGTATAACCAATAATATTTTCATAACCTACTCTTGCTAATCTAGAAATCACTTCCTCTTCCTCCTCAGGATAGCAAATAATAATAATTTCTGATTTTGGCACAATTAATGTACCCACCCAAGGTGCAAACATACCTGTCTTACCAATATTAATGGATGAAGGAATAAACCCTTTTTCAAAATCATTAGGCATCCTCACATCTAATAAAACACACCCTCTATCAATTCCTTTTTGGACATCAATTGAAGATAATTTTTTTAAACTTGTTTGGAGAACTTTAGATATTGAAATATAACCTTCCTTATTTAATGTAACATCATGTTTAAAATATGCTGGAGCTTCAGGAATACCGTCTAAAATCATAGAAACAAAATTTTCTTTAGACATTTTTTGAAGAGCATAGTTATTATTTTTTTGTTCACCAATTGTCGAAGTTGTTTCGTTACTAATATTTTTACCACATGCTGAACCAGCACCGTGTCCAGGATATACAGTAACATGATCGGGTAATGTTAATAATACATTATGCAAAGAATCATACAAAAGTTTTGCTAAATCTGATGATTTTAAATGAGAATTTACTGCTAAATCTGGCCTACCAACTTCACCAACAAATAATGTATCACCTGTAAAAACAGCTTCTGGATAATCATCATCTGAAAGCAATAAATAACATACTGACTCTAAAGTATGCCCGGGAGTATGTAAAGCCCGCAATTTTAACTTACCAAAGGTAAATTCATCATTATCCTTACATGATATAATTTCATAGCCTGTTTCTGCCCCTGGCCCAAAAACAATTTCAGCATTAGTTAAACGCGATAAAGCAAGATGTCCAGAAATAAAATCAGCATGAAAATGAGTTTCAAATATATATTTCAATTTTGCATTTCTACTAGATAATAAATCAAGATATGGTGCAGTATCCCTAATAGGATCTATAATTATTACTTCACCATCTGACTCTAAATAATAAGAGGCTTGAGCTAAACAATCAGTATATACTTGTCTTATGTACATAATTAAAATAATTCAATAAATAATATCAATAAAGATAGTAACAAAAGTGAATATGAAAATAATTTTTTAATGATCTTAACATCAATCTTGTTAAGTAAATATATACCAATACTAACACCAATCAAAGACGACAATAATATGTACACAATAAAATCCCACCTGAAATCAAATCTAAAAATAGTGATTTCTAACATAATTGCTAATAATGAATTTAGCATAATAATAAATAAGGTACACGATGCGGCCTGCTTTATTCCCATACCTGCAAATAAAATTAAGGCAGGAAGAATAATAAACCCTCCACCTATACCTAAAATTCCGGTGAGTAAACCAACACAAATTCCTGTTAAAAATAATACAACAGTATAATTTCTGCTAACAGCTTTTAAGGGAGATTGAAATAAAGAAAGTGCGGAAATAAAAATTACAATAGAAAAAATAATCATTAATAAACTCTCCTTTGAAATATTTAATAATTTGATATAGTCTGGAATATTTGGAAAAATATAAATTCTTGAAATTGCAGTAAACAATAAAGTTGAGACAATAAATGATAATATTTTACTTATATGCATATTTCTACTTTTGAAATGTTTAATAGAGCCAAAAAAAGAAATAAGGAAAACTAATAATAAAGAATATGTGGTAGCTTCATAACTATTTATTTTAAAAATATAAATAAGAATAGGGATAATAATAATGGAGCCTCCTGAGCCAAATAAACCAAAAAATAAACCAGCAAAAACAAATAAAAAATAACCTACCAAATCAACCATAAAATAATTTTAAAAACATATAAATTATTGCACTTAAATAAAAAGTACTAGACTTGTATTATACAAATTAATTGAAAAAAATTATATAAATCATAAAAAGCAACTTTTTAAATAATTAATTTATAGATAACATGATTCTTATATTAGCTTTTTAGCAACGAAATAGAAAATTTTAAATTCACCTCATATTCTATAAAAAATAAGCTTTGTTAACATTATAATGTTAACAAGAAATCTATTTTTTTTGATTAGAATGACAATTTTGTCTGTATACTTGCAACATCAAATGAATATATGGGGGTATATTTATTCTGAAACTGAATAACTCACTAACTTTTCTATAAGTTAGTTTTATCAGCAAAAAAGTCCGTTTTAAAACGGACTTTTTTGATATCTGTTACTCTATTTATTTTGGATTAAGCATATTATTAGGGTCAACTAATTTATCGAATTCTTGATCAGTAAGGAAGCCTAAATGAATAGCTGCTTTTTTTAAAGTTATATTTTTAGAATATGCTTCTTTTGCAATTTTAGCAGCACTATCATACCCAATGTGAGAATTCAAAGCAGTAACTAACATCAAAGAATTATTTAAATTTTCTTTGATTCTTATTTCATTTACCTGAATACCTTTAATACATTTTTCTGCGAATGAAACACATGCATCTGATAAAATTCTTGCTGAAAAAAGAAAATTAAATGCAATCATTGGTTTAAATACATTTAATTGAAATTGCCCTTGAGAAGCTGCAAAACTAATTCCTGTATCATTTCCTAAAACCTGTGCACACACCATAGTCATAGCTTCACATTGAGTTGGGTTGACTTTTCCTGGCATAATTGAAGAACCAGGTTCGTTTGCTGGTAATATTATTTCACCAATCCCACATCTTGGCCCAGAAGCTAATAATCTAATATCATTAGCAATTTTATATAATGACATCGCTACCTGCTTTAATGCACCATGTGTTTCAACAAAAGCATCATGAGTAGCAATGCCTTCAAATTTATTGTTTGATACTTGAAAAGAAAAACTTGTAAAATCATTAATTTTATTGACAACCTCATCGTCATAACCTACTGGGGCATTAACACCAGTTCCTACAGCAGTACCCCCTATTGGTAATTCGGATAAATGAATTAAGGTAGATTTTAATGATTTAATACCATTATCTAACTGACTTACATACGTAGCAAACTCCTGACCTAAAGTAATTGGAGTAGCATCCATTAAATGTGTCCTTCCAATCTTCACTACAGTATTAAAAGATTCTGATTTTCTAAACAATGCTAATTTTAATTTCTCTAAAGACGGTAGAGTTTTATTAATAATCATTTTATATGCAGCAATATGCATTGCTGTAGGAAATGTGTCATTTGAGGATTGTGACATATTAACATCATCATTAGGATGAATATTGTATCCACAGTTCTGCTTCACTAAATTTGATATTACTTCGTTTACATTCATGTTTGTTTGAGTACCTGAACCTGTCTGCCAAATAACTAATGGAAAATGTTCATTAAAAGCACCTGATTCTATTTGATTACAAGCTATCTCTATAACCTCTTTTTTTTCTTCTGATAAATTAGAAAGCTTACAATTTGCATATGCTGCAGCTTTTTTTAAAATCGCATATGATTCTATAATCTCTACAGGCATACTGGCAGGTGCTCCTATTTTAAAATTATCTATTGACCTCTGTGTTTGAGCACCCCACAATTTATTTTTTGGAACTAAAACTCTACCAAGACTATCAAATTCTTCTCTCATATTCAAAATTATTTTTTATTAAACAAATCTAATACATTTATTGGAGGTCTACCTAATACTGCTTTATTATCTTTAATGACAATAGGGCGCTGCATTAATATCGGATACTCACACATTATATTAATATATTCCTCATTACTTAACTTTTTATTCTTAAATCTTTTTTTATATAACTCCTCTTCCTTTCTAATTAGTTCATGCGGATTGATATTAAGCATTTTTATGATTTTTTTCATTTCTTTTTTTGTAAGCTTATGTTTTAAGTAAAGTATAATTTCACAGTTCATATTCTGACTTTTTATAATTTCTAAAGTTTCTCTACTTTTTCTACATCTTGGATTGTGTAAAATTTTCATACAGTGTATTTTAATTATTTTGACCTTGCATCATTAAATATTCCTTAATAAATATTTCTAAATCACCATCAAGTACTTTTTGCACATTTGCTGTTTCTATATTCGTACGTAAGTCCTTTATCATTTTATATGGATGAAGAACATAATTACGTATTTGTGAACCCCATTCTATTTTTTTCTTATCATTTTCTATCTTCATTTTTTCAGCTTGTCTTTTCTCGAGTTCAATTTGATGTAATTGTGACTTTAGTAATAATAATGCTTTTTTCTTATTATCAAGCTGAGATGCTGATTCAGAATTTTCTATAATAATGCCTGATGGTGCATGCCTTAATCTGACTGCAGTTTCTATTTTATTTACTGCTTGACCTCCTGGTCCGCCAGCTCTAAATGTTTCCCAAGTTAAATCAGAAGGATTAATATCTATTTGAATAGTTTCATCAAATAAAGGATAAACAAATACTGATGCAAAAGATGTGTGTCTTTTAGCATTTGAATCAAATGGTGATATTCTTACTAATCGATGTACTCCTGTTTCTCCTTTTAAATATCCATAGGCAAAATCGCCTTCAAACTCTAATGTAACTGACTTTATTCCCGCAGTGTCACCAATATGTAAGTTCAATTCTTTAATAATATAATTATTTTTATTTCCCCACATTGAATACATTCTCATTAACATAGATGCCCAATCCTGACTTTCAGTGCCGCCTGCACCTGGATTGATAATTAGGATAGCATTCATATTATCCTCATCACTACTAAGCATATTTTTGAACTCTATTTTTTCTAATAAATTTTTAGTTAAGTTAAAATTTTCAACAATCTCTTCTTTTGCAACTTCTCCCTCTAAAAAAAAATCATATAAAGTTCTTAAATCATCAATAGACAATTTCACCTCATTATATCCATCAATCCATATTTTTTCTTTTTTAATTTTTTTCATTACTAATTCCGCTTCTTTTGGATTATTCCAAAAATTATTTTCTTGCGTTTTCAGCTCATATTTATTTACAATAATTAATTTTTCTTCTATTTTAAGATGATTATATAATTTTTCTAATCTTTTTTCAAACTGTTTAATTTCATCAATTGATATCATAGTTATTATAAATTAAATTATAAAGAATATAATGAAGATAAATAATTTAAATTAGTTATAAAATGTATTTATTTTTATTAAATAAATAATGATGAAAAAAAATAATTCAATAATACTTTTATTAATAGCTATTTTTAGTTGTAGCCTAGCACAAGGCATTACTATTATATCAATTCCCTGGTACTTTACCGATAATTTAAATGCTAGCTCTACCTTTTCATTATTATATGCTGGTGTTACATTTATCGGGTTATTTTGGGGATTGTATGCAGGTGTTATAATTGACTTTTATAATAGAAAAAAAATTCTTCTACTAATAAATTTAATATGCAGCATTATATTTTTTATAAGTGGATTAACCATCTATTTTTCTAACCAAGGCAACTCATTTTTATTTTTTTTAGCATTTGCAATTTGCAGTTTTTATTACACAATATTCTTTCCTAACCTTTATGCAATTGCTCAAGAAATATCAAGTAAAAAACAATATGTTACAATTAATTCTTTTATTGAAATATTTTTTCAAGCTACAACAATAATATCAGCTTTACTATGTGCTATCCTACTATCTGAAAGTAAAGATTTAATCAACTATTTTAAGCTAGAATTCCTTTCAGTCATTAAATTGAATATGGGTCAAATTCTAATACTAAATTCTATACTGTATTTAATAACATTCATTCTGCTATTATTTATCAACTACGTCCCCAAGAAAAAGTATAAAAAAATTAATTTTTATTCAACATTAAGAGAAATTAAGATTGCAATTTCTTTCCTAATTAAGAATAAAAAAATACTAATTTACGGAATCTGTTCTCAAGCTATTTTTGCATTCCTTATTGTAGAATTATTTACTTTACTTCCTTTATTTGTTAAAAATTGTTTAAATGAGAATATAATCACTTTTTCATTAGCAGATTTAGTATATGCTGTAGGTGCATTATCTGCAGGTATTATAACAGCAAAGATACTTAAGCACATAAAAAAAATACCCTATTCTATTTTTTTAATTATACTTACTGGATATGCATTTTTAATTATGATTTCACATCAAGAACTAAATATATTTTTTATAACCTCTTTTATTGTGGGATTAACAAATGCTAGTGTAAGAATTACTAGAATGAGTTATTTTTTTGAAACTATTCCTAATTATTTAATTGGTCGATCAAATACTATATTTAATGCAATTAACACAATAATAAGAGGATTTTTAATATTAATTTATTCATTAAGCTGGTTTTCTGAAGAACAAAATGTAGTTATTGGGTATAAAATTGGAATCTTTTTTTTAATCTTATTTGCTATACCTTTAATGTATCTTTGGTTTCAAAAAAAATTAAACTGAAATTTTTTCTCTTTTTTTATTTAAAAAAACATATTCAGATAAAGAGTATGAGTTATCTTCCTCCAACAATAAAATAGATCTATTTTGAATTGACCAACGCATTTGAAAAGATAAAAAGCCATTTTTTAAATATGCAATAATAAAAGGATGAGCTCGAAGAATAATTTTACCCATCACTTGATGAAGTAAAATATAATCCAATTTTTCCTTAATCTGATCAATTAATACAATTGGTGCTTCAATTTCACCTGTACCCTTACATGAAGGGCATGCTTCTCTTGTTTTAATAGTAATTTGGGGACGAACACGTTGACGAGTTATTTCAATAAGTCCAAAACGACTTGGTGGTAAAATTTTATGCTTAGCGCGATCATCTTTCATATGCTCTCTCAAAGTCTCCGTTAACTTTTTCCTATTCTCTGCTAAATGCATATCAATAAAGTCAACCACTATAATACCTCCCATATCTCTAAGTTTTAATTGACGAGCTACTTCAGCGGCCGCTTGTAAATTTACTTCAAGTGCATTTTCTTCTTGAGTATCATGTTTATTAGTTCTATTTCCACTATTAACATCAATTACATGCATTGCTTCTGTATGCTCAATAACTAAATATGCACCTTTTTTCATAGAAACAGATTTACCAAATGAAGACTTTATCTGTCGTTCAATATTATAAAGTTCAAATAAAGATTTTTTAGCACTACATAAGCTCACAATATCCTCTTTTTCTGGAACATATTTTTGTAGATATAGTTGTACTTCTTCAAATAATTCTTTTGTATCTACACTAATTTTAGTAAACTGATCATTTAAAATATCTCTTAAAAGAGATAATACCTTACTTCTTTCTACTGAAATTAATTTTGGAGTTTTAGCACCTTTTAATTTTTTGTGAATATCAATCCACCTACGAATTAAATTTCTTAAATCTGTGTCAAGGTCAACTACTTTTTTATTTTTAGCAACAGTTCTTATAACAACACCAAAACCTTCTGGGACAATACTCTTTATCAATCTACCCAGCCTTTTCTTTTCTTTTTCATCTTTTATTTTTTGAGAAATTGAAATTCTATTTGAAAAAGGAACTAATACAAGAAAACGACCTGCTAATGAAATTTCTGAAACTACTCGAGGGCCCTTCGTAGAAATAGGTTCTTTCGAAACTTGAACTAAAACAGTATCATCTTTTTTTAACACATTTTCCATTACACCGTCTTTAGGTAATGCTTCTTTGAAATCAGTCTTTAATTGATTCCATTTAGATGTCTTCTTTTGAATAGTTTGATTAATAAAATCTCGAGAATAATTAAAATATGGGCCAAGATCATGATAATGTAAAAATGCATCTTTATCTTGACCAATGTCTAAAAAAGCTGCATTTAATGAAGATGCGACTCTTCTAACACGAGCCAAATATATGTCAAAGACAGAACAAATATTTTTTCCTAAAGGTAATTGATGCAATTCCATCAATCTTCCATCCTTTAAAACTACAATATTTATACTTTCTTTTGCAGATTGAATTACTAATTCAGTATTCACTACATTTTATCTTTAGAAGAAATAAAATACAAAGTAAAACACATTGAACAAAATCAATTATCAATGATTTCACTTATTTCTTTTTATGTCTATTTTTTCGTAAACGTTTTTTTCGTTTATGAGTAGCCATCTTATGTCTTTTTCTTTTTTTACCGCTAGGCATAATTTTAATTTTATTTCCTAAATTAATTACTATTAAATAATCAGATTGGATTATTATCTTTTACTCTATTAATAAATTTTTTTGCAGGCTTAAAGCTTGGAACCACATGAGCTGGAACAGTGATAGTGGTAGTAATATAGCCACCATTATGTCTTACAATATTTCTAGCTTTTTTAGCAGCTTTCTTTTTTACAGCAAAAGTCCCAAATTCACGTAAATACACATTTTCACCTTTTTCTAAAGAAGTTTTAACGGTATCCATAAAGGTCTCTAAGATAGAATGTATTACTTTTTTTTCTACACCTGTTTTTAAAGACATTTGAGTAACTAAATCTGCTTTAATCATTACAAACAAATTTTTTATTATTTGAAGCCAAATATAATATTTTTATTAAATTCTAGACTAATTATTCCAAATTAAAAAAATTGACGAATCTAATAATTAAATGGTATAGATCTAATAAACGAGATTTACCCTGGAGAAAAACAAAAAATCCTTATTGCATATGGGTTTCTGAAATTATTCTTCAACAGACCCAAATTAAAACTGGAATTAAATACTATAAAAAATTTCTTAAAAAATTTCCTAACATTTCATCTTTAGCTAATTCAAAGGAAGAAGATGTCTTAAAAATATGGCAAGGATTAGGCTATTATAATCGGGCTATAAATATGCTATATACTGCAAAAACAATAGCACAAAATTATAACAATAATTTTCCTTTGTGCTATGATGAATTAATTAAATTAAAAGGGATAGGAGAATATACTGCAGCTGCAATAAGTTCAATATGTTATGATGAAAAAAAAGCTGTTGTTGACGGAAATGTATATAGATTTTTAAGTAGATATTATAATATTGATACACCTATCAATACATCATTAGGTAAAAGACAATTTCAAAATATCGCAGATAAGTTAATTCCTAAAACTGGTTGTGGAGAATATAATCAAGCAATTATGGATTTTGGATCACTTAATTGTAAAAAAAACAATCCTACATGCATTACCTGTCCAATAAAAAGAACATGCAAAGCTTTTAAATTAGGAAATGTCCAGCAACTCCCAGTAAAAAAACCAAAAAAAAATATAAAAACACGATATTTAAATTATTTATTTATAAACCAAAAAAAACAATGTATCATTCAACAAAGAAACTCAAAAGATATATGGAATAAACTATATGAATTACCTCTAATTGAAACAGATTGTAAAATAACATTCAATCAATTAAAATCACATATAATTACTAAACAATTTAAAATATTAAATATAAATTTTCAATGTCAATTTAATCATATATTATCCCACCAACGATTAATAATTTCATTTTGGGATATTAAAATTAATAATATCAATGCTAAAAAAAATTCAAAAAAAATACTGATAAAGGATATTAATAAGTATCCTTTACCTAAACCAATTGAAAAGTATTTTCATAAAGAACATTTAATTATTTAAACAATAAAATTTATTTATATATTTACTTAATATTTTTGAGAAAATTAATTTGAAATGGCAGGATCATTAAATAAAGTAATACTAATTGGTAATTTAGGGGCAGACCCTGAAATAAGAGAAATGCCTGATGGTACAAAAATGGCAAAATTTTCAATAGCGACCACCGAAAGGTATAAAAATCGAGAAGGAGAACAAGTATCTAATACTGAATGGCATAATATTGTTCTTTGGAGAAGAACCGCTGAAGTAGCCGAGAAATTTTTAAAGAAAGGTGATTCTGTGTGCATTGAAGGCAAATTAAAAACTCGGTCATGGGAAGATGAAAAAGGTATTAAAAAATATGCTACCGATGTACAAGGCGATAGTATGACTATGCTTGGCTCAAAGCGAGATTCTTCAAGTAATGAATCGAACAGTTACTCCCCACCTCAACCCAGCAAACAGGAAGAAGTTTCAGTTCAGGATTCAAATCAAACTCCCTTTAGTAATCATAGCGGTGACAATAATAATGCCGACCCTCTTCCATTTGAAGACGAAAAAATTGTTAATTAATTTATTATTTTGGATTCAGATCTTTTTAGTTATAATTTTATAACCCCTTTCTTTTCTTGTATTCTGCTTTTAATAGGTTCTGGATTAGTCTCAGGTTCTGAAATTGCTTTTTTTTCCTTGTCTCCTTCAAATAAGAATAAATTAAAAGAATCAAATTCAAAAAAACACAAACTAATTATTCAATTAATTGAATCACCTAAAATGTTACTAGCAACAATACTAATTGCAAATAATGTTATTAATATTGCTATAATTATTATTTCATCCCTAATTTTTACAAATTATATTTCATTTAATAATGTAATTTTAAATTTTATATTTCAAATTCTACTTACTACATTTTTGATTCTATTATTTGGAGAGGTGATTCCAAAAACTTATGCAAATAGGAATCCATTGTTAGTAGCTGAAATTATGGCGATACCATTAATATTTATGCAAAAAATACTATCCCCTCTATCTAATTTACTCGTAAAATCTACAAATTTGATTAATAATACAATTAGAAAAAAATCTTCGCTATCAGCACAAAAACTAACTAAAGCTATTAATATTACTTCCGACACGAAAGACGAAGAAAAAAAATTTTTTGAAGGAATTATTCAATTTGGGCAAACAGATGTCAAGCAAATTATGAAAGCTAGAATAGACATTGTAGCATTAGAAATGAAAAGTTCTTTTGAAGAAGTGATAAATATAATTTTAGATTCTGGATATTCTCGAATTCCCGTTTATAAAGAAAATATTGATCAAATAAAAGGCATACTATATATAAAAGATTTATTACCATATTTTGATATCAAAAATTATGATTGGCAATCAGTTATTAGAGAACCCTTTTTTGTACCAGAAAGTAAAAAGATTGATGACTTACTAAAAGAAATTAAAGAAAGAAAAATGCACCTTGTGATAGTAGTGGATGAATATGGAGGAACATCTGGCATAGCTACTTTGGAAGACATTATTGAAGAAATTGTAGGAGATATCAGTGATGAATTTGACCAAGAAGATATTATATATTCTAAAATTGCAAATGGCACATATATTTTTGATGGGAAAACTTCCTTAAATGATTTCTATAGAATTATGCATATTGATGGGGAAATTTTTGAAGAAGTTAAAGGTGAATCAGATACAATTGCTGGTTTTATTTTAGAAAGAATAGAAAAAATGCCCGAAGAAGGGCAATGTGTAGATTTTCATACATTTAAATTTACAATAGAAAAAATTAATAAAAAAAGAATTATTTCCATTAAAATAGAGTTGAAAAAATGAGAAAAATACATTTGTTGTTTATAATATTTATTATTTTAATTGCAAGCTGTAAAGAAAGATATTCTCCAAAACCAAGAGGTTATCTAAGAATTGATTTACCCGAAAAGAAAAATACCATAGTTTCACCTGAAAACTGTCCTTTTTCGTTTAACATAGCAGATTATTTCCAAGTACATTCAAAAGAAAATTGTTGGATTGATTTAAAATACACAAAACACAATGCTACAATTCATTTAACATACAAAAATGTAAAAGGAGATTTATTTAAATTATTAGAGGAATCACGAAATATGGTTTATAAACATACTGTAAAAGCAGATGCAATAAATGAAAAAACCTATGTCAATTTTACAAATTATACATTTGGCACCCTTTATGATATAAAAGGTTCAACAGCATCATCTGTACAATTTCACCTTACTGATAGTATTAATAATTTTATTAGAGGTGCTTTATACTTTCATGTTAACCCCAACCCTGATTCTTTAAAACCTATTATCAATTATATAAGACAAGATATAATTACGATTATGGAAACTTTACAGTGGGCAGAGAAGACTGTTTTAAAAGAATAGACACTTGCAATATAAGTAGAGAGGCAGCAAAAATTAAATGTAATAATTGCAAAATACCAATTAAACCATAATGTGACATTAAACTACCAGTAAGGATAAGTGATGTAACTATAAATATAATTCCTGAAATTTCAGGCAAGAAGTTAGCCCATTTTTTTCTATAATAAAAAACAATCCCAATATTAGAAATTAATACTAACAATGCAATTATTTTATGTGTGCTAAATACACTTGGTAAATATGCAATTAATGAAACTTTATCATAATCTTTGATTAAAATATCGACGGCTTCTCTGACTTGAGTACCTAAAATAATTTGACCTAATGAAATCAAAATAGCTAAAACAATCCATTTTTTTGCTAAATCACTATAGGAAATAATCCTTTCTATAGTCGCTCTGTAAAGAAAAAGTAACAATGAGATTATAAGTAATGCAATAAACATATGAATGGTTATTTTAAACGGCTCTAACACAGAGTATACCACTTTTGCTCCCATCCATCCTTGAAAAGCCATTAAAATAACTAATAAAAAAGTAGAAAATATTAACCACTTAACACGGGTGAAAATCGACACTAAAAGCAAAAAAAAACAAAATATGCCTGACACCAAACCTAATAACCTATTAATATATTCAATCCATGTATTATAAACATTGAAATCAAGAACATCATAACCTCTATCAGCATAGATTTCTTTATAATTTTGTGGTAACGCCGATGCATCCGTTGGTGGTATCCATAGCCCAAAACATTTTGGCCAATCAGGACATCCCATACCTGATCCTGTCATACGTACAAATCCGCCTGCACATATAACAGAAAAAATAAGAATAAGAGTTATTTTTGACAGACTATTATATAGCTGCAAATAATTCAATTTATTTCTTTTTTGAACATTTAGCCGAAGAACAACATCCTTTGGATTTATTATCACAATTAGAATTGGATTTGCCGGTTTTCTTACAGCATTGAGGCCCCTTAGTACAAGCTGCAGAATTTTTGCTGTCAGCTTCTTTTTTCACAAGAGATGCCTTGTATTTTTTTCCACCTTGGTAAGTGTTAATCATACTAACAATTTGTTCATCAGAATATGTGTTTAAATCATATTCAATAATTGCTTGCTTGTTATTAAAATCAACTAAGGCACTGATACCTTCATTCTTATTTAATTCTGTTTGCACATATCTAGCACAACCTGAAGCACAATGCAGCCCTTCAATCTTTACATTTATATATTTAGTATCTTGTGCAAATGAGAAACTAATTGCACAACATAAAAATAATTTTATAAGACTTTTAATCATAACTTTAAATTTTTATTATTTAACATAGATAACGTTTATATGAACAAAAATAGTATAGAAAAATGGGTATTACTACTAATTTTGTCAATAATTTGGGGCTCTTCATTTATTTTAATGAAAAAAAGCCTAGTCTACTTTAGTTATTTAGAAGTAGCATTTTATAGATTAATAATTGCTTTTTTTAGCCTATCTCCATTTTTTATATTTAGTATTCAAAAACTAAAAAAAAATCATATTATCCCCATTTTGATTGTAAGCTTAATCGGCACTGTATTGCCCGCAATTATTTTTGCTTATGCTCAGAATTATATAAACTCCGCAAGTGCTGGTATGTTAAATTCATTGACACCAATATTTACTTTTTTATTGGGGTTAATTATCTACAAAAATAGATGGAGCAATAAAAGTCTTATTGGTATAATTATTGGCTTAGCAGGCAGTTATATATTACTGCTACCAACAAATACACACATATTACAAACAAAATACAGTTTGCTGATAATACTTGCAACACTATTTTATGCTTTAAGCATTAATACGATAAAAGAAAAATTATATTCTTTAAAACCCTTAGATATAGCAGTAATATCATCATTTATTTCGTTTATTATACCAGTAATATTTATACTTAATAATGATTTAAGCTATTCTTTAAATAAGATAAATCATAATTTCACCCCATTTATTTACATTATTATTCTTGGTGGAATATGTACTTCTCTTGCAATTGTGTTATTTAATTATTTGATACAAAAAACATCTGCATTATTTGGTTCTTCTACAACATACTTAATACCTGTTTTTGCAATTTTATGGGGGACAATTGATAACGAAATAATTAATACTCATGAGATAATTGGAGTAATTATCATTCTATCAGGTGTATTTATAATGAATTATAAAAAAATAGATTAGATGAGATTTTATTGTATAAATACTTTGTTTTACTATATTTGCATTCCTTAAAAAATTTTTAAACACAATGATTGCTGTACTTAATATTGATGGAAGACAATTAAAAGTAGAAAAAAATCAAGAGATTTACATTAACAAAATCTCTGGTAAAAAAGGTGAGAAACTAACCTTTAAAACTATTTCATTAATTGAAAACGAAAAATCTATTACTTTGGGGAACCCACTTGTTGAAGGTGCTGAGGTAAATATTTCTATTTTAGAACATCTAAAAGACGATAAAATTATAGTTTTTAAGAAAAAAAGAAGAAAAGGATATAAAATTAAAAATGGTCACCGACAGATGTTAACAAAAATAAAAGTCGACTCAATATCTGTAGGTAAAAAGCCGAAAAGCAAAGTTGAAGAAGTTAAAGGAAAAGAGAAAACAGCTGCAAAGAAAACAACTGCAAAGAAAACAACTGCAAAGAAAACAACT
>CEQM01010637.1_pt1 | contig 16752 bp, 24 predicted proteins | sample 531111 | NCBI WGS metagenome assembly CEQM01 (sample SAMEA2621278, study PRJEB7988) | marine metagenome | biome: marine biome (ENVO:00000447); feature: deep chlorophyll maximum layer (ENVO:xxxxxxxx); material: "saline water (ENVO:00002010), including plankton (ENVO:xxxxxxxx)" | depth 120 m
GTTTATTCTTCCTGAGCCAAGGAGTTTGTCGATTCCCATAGCGGTTAAATCGACGCTGCTTTCTCCATTAGCCATTCCTTCTAAGTCACTTACATTACAAGTTACGTAAACAGTTCTTAGACTTGGATCACGATTGAAACCATGCATACCCCAATGATTTGGCATATACTTGATTCTAGTCATTACACGGTGCTTGTTAATTCCTGCTAAACCACGACCTCCACGCTTACCAGCGCCTCTACCAGCCTTATGGCCACGGCCATGAGTACGGCATCGTCCTCTGAATTTATTTGCTCTACCCATCAAAATCACCTCAAATCATTCGCTCAACAAGAGCACCAATATCCTCTCCACGAGGACCTAGAGCGCCACCTATCACATAGGTGCGCTTCAATCCACCCCAGCCTTTAGGGCCGCGTGGTGGATGTAATCTGAATACTCGCTTCATCTCAGCCATATCTTTGACTGTTGCATCGCCTGCTGCAATAGCTTTGGCGAAATCTTTGATCGATTTGTAATCGGTTGCTGATTTAACATCAGCATCGGTAATCGGTTTGTCACCAATCAATCTACCTCTTCCTGAAATCATTTTCTCAACAAGGTCAGCATCTGCATTACCCCAGGTAATGTAATCCTTAGCCTTCTGTAGCATTCCGTTGTATTGAGGGGTATCTGGAATGATTACAGCATGATTAACACGGGTTAGATTTAGCATACCCATCGTCTCTTTAATAGAGTGTTCAACTTTCACATTTGAACGTGCACGTACTACTATCCAACTCATTGCTGAACCCTCCCTTTACGAATGTAAAGACTCTCTCTTTGTGAATCTGTTACACGAGTACTATTGATTGCTGCTAATGCATTGAATGTTGCTGCTGCGTAGTTGATAGTAGTACGAGTTTGACCTTTTGTACGTGACAAAACATCGGTTACTCCTGCTAGTTCCAAAACACGCTTTCCAGTTTCTCCAAGTACCAATCCTTTACCTGCTGGAGCAGGCATTAATGTTACACGGGTTGAACCTGCTTGACCTGTTACCTTGAAAGGAACAGATGTTCCAGGACCTACGCTAGATTCCCAAGAACCATTTCCACGCTGAATCTGAATGAGATTCAGTTTTGCTGCGGTAAGAGCCTTGCTGATTGCAGTTGTTACTTCCTTACCCTTAGCCATTGCTAGACCAACATAGCCATCCTTGTTACCTACGCAAGCCATTACATTGAATCTTACACGACGACCTGAGTCGGTCATTCTTTGAATCATGTTAACCTTGATTACTTCATCTTCTAAATTAGGAATTAGTGCATCTACAATTTGTACTTCACGGATTGGTAATCCTGATGCGAGTGCTGCTTCGAATGTGATAATTCTTCCAGCCATTACTTCACGACCTAGACGGGTTTTTGGAGTCCATGAACGAAGTGCTGCGACCGCTTCATCTGATGATGAGCGACGGCGACGACGACCACCTTCTTGTTCCTCTTCTTCTTTTGGAGCAAAGGCCTTTATCAGACCTGGTGCCATTGTTATTTCTTCATCAGACATCTTAGTACGCCTCCTCTATTTTCGACTTGGTTGCTTCGAATACCGAAGCATATGAATCATCTATGTGAGCACCGGAAAGGCGATCTTCTGAAGGTAATACTGAATCACCGTGAGGGATTTCCAATCCTGCGTCAACCATTCCCTTAAGCGCTGCAAATACTCTAGAACCAGGAGTGCTTGCTGCAAGACCGATATCGAGAACTGCTTGGTCATGTCCTGCTGCTAATGCAGATTTACCAAGTGCGTATCCTACTAGATATGATGCTGGCAGGTTTTTGCGAGAATTAGATTCTGGCCATCCGAAACGTGAGATTAAATCATCACCTGTTGCTGATAATTCAACCTTATCTCCATCTACCTTCCAAGTAACTAACTGGCAGGTAGTACGTGTATTAGATACTCTAACTACAGCACGTGCATTACCGCTTTTTAGAAGCTTCAATCTCCTTCTATAGTCGGTTTCGCCACTCTTACGGCGGCGGAATTGATTACGCTGACGTGGTCCTTGTGCCATCACTGTTCACCTCCAATTTTGATCCCATCAAGACCCATCTGAGTCTTCATGTGGGCAATAGAACGGTATGAACCGCCTTTTGCTTTCAAGTAATAATGACGATATTGTGAACGTTCGATTGTTCCGTCTTCTCGCATATCCTTCAAGGTCATACGCTGAGCACGAATTGTTCTCATCCATTGTTGCTTTCTCGGATTTCGAGAATTTGCACTTCCAGATCTCTTTCCATGACCTTTTCTACGTCCCTTTCTCTTTTGCTCAAGGCGCTTTAGAGCCCTTACACGAGAAGTTCCTTGGATTGCTTTTGCCTTTACCCAGCCATTATCAATCGCTTCACGAATGTCTTCCTTCTGCACCGATTGAGCGACTTGGTCTAGATAGGATGGGTTTACCCATACACGGTTTACACCACAGCCAAGAATTTGTGCTGCCATCTTCTTTTGATTAGTAATCTGCATTAACGCTCCCTCCTTCTATTAAGAACTCTAATTCCCAATTCGTCAGCACGAGAGTGAATGTTTTCTCTCTTACGACCGCCAACTGTAGCACCAACACGGGCTGCTTGAGTTTCTGGATCTATTGTTTCTAAATCTCCTGAATTGTGAACCATTACCTCTTCGAATCCAGATGGATGTAATCCGTTTGCAGTACTGACCTTACCATGGCCAATTCTAACAAGTGAACCACGGTATTTGTAATTACGTCGTTGCTTGTTATCCATTCCATGAGGTTTTCTCCAGCCTGAGCGAGAGAGTCTCTTGTAACGGAACCATTCTGTACGACGGAACGAAGGAGTTGCCTTCTTTTGGGCAGCTCTTAGTGCTAGAGCCTGCTTTAATTCTTCACTTAGAACTGGTTTTTGACGTGCGACATGTTCCTCGTCGAAATCCTCGTCGTCATCCCAATCCTCATCATCTTCTTCGTCATATTCTTCGCTAGATTCTTCCACAGATTCTTCTTCTGCTTCTTCTTCTGCTTCTTCCGCTGCCTCTTCGACTACAGGTTCTTCAGAACTTTCCTCCAAGCGTGAAATTAAATCTGCCTTCTTACCGGATACGGGCAAGCCTGCATCTTTCAATAATTGCTTTAATTCAGCAACTGTCATGTTTTCGTAATCACTCATCTTGACTCCTCCTTCATGCCTTCTCCAACAGATATATTCCATCCTGGAATACACGGCGATCTCGCTTTTTGACAGTAGTACAGCGCTCGATATTTGCAGCGGTTTGACCAACTGCTTCCTTATCGATTCCACTAACGACTACTTCTGTCTTATTTTGGACTTTTACTTCTGCACCTGGTACTATAGCAGCGGTTCTAGGAACTCTTTCTCCGAAATAGTTGTTAACAACCAATTCGGTTCCTTTGACACTTAGCGTCATAGGGAAGTGAGAGTAAAAGGCCTTCAATGTGTAAGTGAATCCTTCTGTTACGCCCTTGGTCATATTGTTCAAGTGTGCTTTCCATGTACCTGCTAGTGCCTTGTCTTTTCTGCGAGGCATATCTACTCTTACTAGAAGAGCGCCACCTTCTTGGAAAATACTGACTCTGCTACTGGAGAATTCTCTGGAAATGTTTCCATTAGGCCCAGTAATAGTAACATTGTCACCATCGATTGAAGCAGAAACACCTTCAGGGATTTCAACAGTATGTTCAATTCTATCTAACTTTACCATTTTATCACCTCAATACACGAAAGCCAGGAGCCTACCGCCAATACGGTTCTCCTTTGCGTCTTTGTGATGCATAACACCACTATTAGTAGTCAAAATCAGAAGTCCGAAATCTTGAGCTGGAAGATAACGACCTTCCCACTTATCGAACTCTAGGCGACGGACCGAATGTCTTGGCTTTACTACACCACATTGGTTTATCGCACCGCGCAAATGGACATTGTATGCTCCACCGCGACCATTTTCGTTTCTCTCAATCTCTCCGACATAGCCAGAGGATTGCATAATTTCTAACACCGAACCAAGCAATTTGCTTGCAGGTGCTAATTCTACGTTGTACTTACCAGCTTGCTCTGCATTGTACAGTTTTGCTAGTGCATCATTTAGGGGGTCGAACTGCATTCTTAATCACCTCAACTCATTTTCTTAAATCCTATTTCAGGAGCTATATCTCTAAAGCACTGCCTGCATAGCCTCAGACCGTGTCTTCGAATCATTCCTCTACGGCGGCCACATCTGCGGCATCCTAGCGTTCGTCCAATTCTTTCTCCGTGATCTCTTGCCATTTTCACTCCTCCAAAATTGTGACGCCAAAGTTTTCTACAAACCATGCTCTGGCTTCATCAGCAGTGGTTCGATGATTCTCAGGAACTTTAGCAGAACGACGTCGACGGCGAGAAACACGGTGTCCCGGCCTCTCTAGTACGACGTTTACGTCCATACCGAAAATTCCTATGTCAGGATTATATTTTTGGTCAGGGAAATCGGTGTAATCTGGAATCCCAAAAGAAAGATTACCAGTACGGTCGAAGTTCCAAGATGGAATGATATTTTCACGAACCCAGAATGCATCGGTCAAGAATTTCTTTATTCCTTCCTTATCCCTTAGTGTTGCCTTGCAACCTATTGGGAATCCAACACGGACCTTCAGGTCACGGTTTTGTTGCTTTCCTAGAGTTCTAATCGGTTTTACACCAGTTACTAGTTCGAGTACTTGCTCTGCATTGGAAAGACGGTCTCCACCTTCTCCAACACCGATGTTGACAACAATCTTTGCGATTCTAGGTTGTGACATAGGATTTGATGATTCGCTCACTTCCTCACCTCCACGCCTGGAAGTTCACAATTACCTACTGTGAACACATTGCTAGCAATAGTACCAAATCCGTCGAATACGACTTCGTTTGGCATACTTGAACGCTTTACTACATGGCTGCTTACATCGGCAAGAATACCAATATGTAAACCGCCAACCAACATACAACGAGTTCCTTCTGCGAACTTGATGTGGTCTAGTATATTTTGATCAGGCAATGAGATCTTAAGAGAATCTCCTGCCTTGTGCTCCGATGCATCGTCAACCAATATGTTGCGACCATCGTGAAGATGCAACTGTGTTTTTCCACCTTTGATTGTAGTCTTTCCTTCAATTCTACAAACCTTCCAATCTGCATCAGATGCAGGGATTGGTCTGTAACGAAGTCGACCATTGGTGTCTAGTACACAACGGAAGTTTTCTTCTCCCAGGGTTAGAACATCCATCAAACCAACACCACGGCGTACATCTTTGACAATACGGCCATCGACCTTGGCTAATTTCTGGTGAAGGATTCTTCTTACTTCACGAGTTGAACGTGCCATTCCAAGAACGTCACGGATTACTATATTCAATGGCATACTTCTCTCAAGACTATGAGCTCCTGCACGAGGACGGGTTACCCAAATTGTGGTCTTACGTGGAAGAGGCCATGTTCGAGGTATGGCCAATCGCTTCAAATGACTACTGCTTCCCATTATTTTCAACTCCTATCAGCGGTTAAATTCTGCATTCGCAGTTTATCTGTCTCATCGATCTTCACGACGACGACATTGGAGGAATGAACCGGCATTGCCTCCTCTTTGTTATCAGACTTTGTTGCTGTTGACCCTTCAATGAAGAGACGCCCCCTGTCTGAATCGACTCTGAGAACTTTACCATTTAGTGGGTCTGCATTACGCTTACCACCGACACGCTTGCCGCCATGAGATTGGTCTCCACGGACTACACGTACTGTGTCACCTACACGGATAGTTACCGAGCGTACACCCGCTAAACGTGCATCAGGTTTGTCAAGTTGAAGTCTTGCACGAACGCGCTTACGCTTGATGTGCATTGGCGCTTGGTCCTGCGCTTTGCGTTGTTTTCCTGGTTTTCTACTCTTTACCACTTTAAACACCTCATACAATCTGTTTTGCAGTCGCTGCAATACGAGGCCAGCGTTCAGCTGCCTCTCTGGATACTGGTCCTTTGATATCTGAACCTTGAACTTCGCCTTTCTCATTAGTAATGACACAAGCGTTGTCTTCGAATTGAACCCATGTACCGTCTGCTCTACGGAATGGACGACGCTGACGAATTACTACCGCGTTAAACATTTGGCGGCGGGTATCAGGAGTACCTCTCTTAACTGAAACTTTGATCAGGTCACCTACACCAGCAGCAGGGTATCTGCGCATGGTACCACCCAACTTTCTAACGTTGATTAGTTGAGCAATCTTTGCACCTGTATTGTCAGCGACTTGAAGACGAGCCATGGTCGGTAGACCACGTGTCTGCTTACCTGCTAGTCCACGCATCAGACATCACCACCGTTGTTTTCTATAACACAAAACGAAACCGTCTTTGAAAGTGGCCTGCATTCCATGACCTTTACACGGTCACCAACTGCTACTTCTCCAATACAACTAGGAAGATGAGCTGAAAGTGCACTTGTTCTCTTTTCGTACCTCTCATATTTCTGCATGTAACGAATATTGTCTCTTTCGATAACAATGGTACCTAGCATACCTACACTCGCCACCGTTCCTTCCAACACTTGCCCGCGCAGACGCAGGGAACCGTTGAACGGGCAGTTTTCATCTCCATCCCACTCACCGGCAGGGGGTTTCACATCAACTCCTATGTCACGCATAGTAATCACTCACTCCTATAATTGCGGTAAATTCTGTCCTCCGCTCTTTGCCGCACCAAAGAGCCTTGGATGGTAGCATCTGTGCCACCGATATTGAAATTGATTGAAGCCTTACCAAATACAACCTCATTGTTGTTTTCAAGTAAGGTAATGGTCTCTCGACTCTCATCGATTACCATTCCTTTTCGACCGACTAGAGAATTATCTGGGGACGAAGTAATTTCAATCTCCCTTCCAATCCAGGATTGGTTGTATAATGAGTTAGCCATATTATCGAACCTCCACATTGTAACCGTTGTCCTTTAGAACTGCAGACGCCTTCTTCTTGTGGTCACCTTGTAGTTCTATTACACGTCCTTTGACGGTACCGCCAGCTGCACAACGGTTCTTCAAAATCTTAGCGAGTTTGTTGATGTCGATTGCTGTATCTTCGATACCCTCTACTTTGGTAACGATCTTACCATAGCGACGGCGGTCGGTGCTAATGGTTGCCATTTGCTGTTCTTTAGCGATCTCCTGACAAATACAAAGTTCATCAGGTAATCCACAAACATTACACATAGCAGCCATTATTTTCACCTCCCTTTATTTTTGAATATTATATTTTTAATTTGAACCCATTTTGGTCATTATGCGAGCAATTGAACGGCGTGTAGCCTTGAATGCCCCCATATTGGATGGAGTACCACCAAGTGCTTGTTCAGCACGAAGTTGTAGTAACTCTTCGCGTAACTCTGTTAGACGGTCTTGAAGTGCTTCCATACTCATAGAAGCGATTTCTCTACTACTTACATGAGTCACTTTGATTCCTCCGGAGTTTCAGTTGCTTCTGGTGCATCTGGTGCTTCTGCTTTCTGAGATGCTTCTTCTCTAATCTTCAATTCTTCATTTGAAAGAATAGATATTTCATGAGGTAATTTGGTTCCTTTACGCATGATTGATACAGATACTCCAATTGTTCCTAACTTCTTGATACATACTGCATATCCAGTGTCCATATGTTCGATTGCTGTTTCTCCACAATACTTTACGTGGCCACGCAAGAACTTCTGAGTACGGTTACGACTACCTGTTAACTTACCTGCTAGAACTATCAAAACACCACGAGCGCCTGCATCCATAATATTCAGAGCTGCGGAATGTCCTGCTCTACGGTAATACCATCCACGCTCCATAGCGCTGGCAATCTTTTCTGCCATAACTTGTGCGTTTAGTGCTGGGTCCTCAACATCTTCAACCTTCAATCGAGGATTGTCAATACTAAATTCTTCAGAAAGTCTCTTTTGCAAGTCATTGATGATCTTACCTTTTCTACCGATTACCATTCCAGGTCTTTCCGCCTTTACAGTAACTTCAGTTCCAGCTGGAGTACGGCGGATATCTAATCCTCCAAATCCAGCTTTCTTTGTATTGTTCATCAAGAACTCTTTGACCAAATGCCTCTCGACATTTCGGTCGATGATTTTGCGTAGGGTACTCTTATTTTCACTCATTTAAATCGCCTCAGAACTCGTCCTCGTAATCGTCTTCTTCGCTAACACTGAAATCTTCCAAGAAGATTTCGAGATTGACACGGTAGTGATTCGAAGGAGATGCACGTCCACGAGCACGTGGAATCCAACCTCTCTTGATTTCACCTCTATGAGCAGCACAATGAGTAATCACCATGTCCTCTGGGTCAATGTCTTCGTATTGATGACGTGCATTTTCCATGCAACTTTCAATCAACTTGATCATAATCTTACTAGCCTTAACCGGATAACGACCCGGTCCAATTCCACCTTTACGGTGACCGACCATTGAAGGTCCACTGCGCTTGCGTCTCTTATTTCCTGAACCTAGACGATAAGGGACTGCCGTTGCCTTCTTGCGAATATCTGGGCGGTCACTATCAATCTTCAGTACATTATTCAAAAATTCAACAGCCTCTCCAGCGGTTCTATGCTTGATGGCTCGAGCGATTTCAAAGCAATGCTTTACGTGAACACTGGTATTCTTGGTTCTTGCAGTTGCAAGACGGCTGCCTTGTAGTAACTGCGTGTACCCTTTCTGCGAGAGTTCTTTACGCTTAGTTCGGCGGTCCATTTCTGACTTCTTCCATCCCATTTCAAACACCTCACTTTAGAGCCACGTGGGCTGAAGAGCGGGTCGCACCTACACCAGGACCGGAGTGTGTGACACTTCTTCTGGTAGGGGCGAACTCTCCAAGGTAATGGCCAATCATCTCTGGCTTAACCTCTATCTCGACAAAGTTTTGTCCATTGTGGACAGCAATTCTCTTGCCAACGAAATCTGGTAAAATTGGTACATCTCTTCGATGTGTTCGTACAGTCTTTCCGCTAGAGCGGCGTACACGTGCAATGAAATGCTCATTTTCAGAGGAAAGACCTCTTGCAATGGATCTTCGTGCACGTGATGGAAGTAGACGGATAACAGATGGAGAGGAAGGATCTTCCTCAGATGGCCAAAGTGGCATTGCCTTTAGCTCTTCAATCTCATATCCACGGTACGTGAATTGTTTCTTCTTACGTCCTGTTACTGTTGAACGCTTCTTACGAGCCTTTCTTCGGCTTGCTTTAGGGGTCATAAAGGACTTCTTCTTTTTCGCCATGATAATTCACCTCAAATCTTCTTACCGCGACCTCTGCCCGTGCGGCTTGGGGCAATATGACCTACCTTAGCACCAGGTGGAGTACCTCGAGCCACAGAGTTTGGTCCGTGAACTGCTTGGTGATTTCCACCACCGTGAGGGTGGTCTACAGGGTTCATTGCGACACCACTAACGTGTGGATACAATTTACCACGAGCTTTTGCCTTGTAGTAAGCAGCACCAGCTGTTCTCAATGGCATCTCGCTTCTTCCGTGACCAGCCAAAACTCCGATAGTTGCTCTGCAGGTTGAAGCCATATCTTTGCTTACTCCTGACGGAAGGCGTACACGTACTCTTCCGTTGTCAAGATGAGCCTCAACAACTGCAGAGTTACCTGCAGTTCTTGCAATCTTTCCTCCGTCACCTGGACGAAGTTCTAGATTGTTGATAGCTGTTCCTTCAGGTATGTTTGAAATCTTGGTAATATTACCTGGCCTAAGTGCGACATTGTCTCCAATAGCGACATTTGAACCGATTGCAATCCCTTCTGTTGCAACAACTAGATTGGTCTGACCATCCGGAAGTTTTACTCTAGCCAATGGCGCAGTATGAACTGGACTGTGTACCAATTCGGTTACTTCACCAACAACATCTTTCGCACGAGGCATTGCATTTTTACCGGGGAAACGGTGACTTGCTACGCGGTAACGCGGAGATGATCCTTTTCGCTGTGAACGTGTTCTCTTACCCATAATATCACCTCATCAGAATGCGCCAAGACGCATTGCAGCCTCATCTGCATGGTAGCCCTCTGCAAGTCTGACTGAAGCCAACTTACCGTGCTTTGTGTTTCGAACATTGACCTTAGCGACCTCTGCATCGAATAGAATTTCAACTGCTGCTGCAATCTCACCCTTAGTACAAGAGCGCCTTACTATGAATTCAAGACGATTATCGGAACTTCTTGCTTCCATGGACTTTTCAGTAATCCATGGCATCATTATTACATCATACGGATTAACCATTCATCACACCTCCTCAGTTCAGTGCCTCCACTGCTGCTTTAGTAAATACTGTTAGACGTCCCATGTCGCCACCAGGAGCCAAATGCTCTGCTGACAAATCCTTAGCAGCTACCACATCTACGCCTGGTAGATTTCGAGCGGCCTTAGCAAGACCGTCCTTGTTAGCAACTACTAGTAGTACACTCTTTGGAACCTTGTGAACACGACCACGCATGGTTGCTTTACCTGCACGTATCTTGCGTCCATCTCTCGCTCTCTGTAAATCATCTCCAAGACCTAGAGCCTCAAATATCGCTACAACTTTGCGAGTTCCACCAGAAAGGTTGAACGATTCTATGTCGAATTTCTCAGTACCATCGTTTCCTTTTTCGGTATAGTCACCTAGTACTATAGGTAGATTTGAAATCTCTTCTGCAAAGCGATGGCCTCGGTTTGAAACCATTTCCAGATCTGTAGTTGCTGTTAGAGCAGAATTACGAGCTAAGCGGCGTTCGTTTCGATTCAACTTACGAGACCAATCTTTCTCGACCTTAGGACCGTGTGCTCTACGACCGCCAAGTGTGTGTGGATTTTGAGCACCACGACGCTGACCGGTACGGCGCATGATACGTGATACACCACGACCCTTACCCCACCATTCAACCGAATGCTTCATTCCAGCCATTGGTCTTAGTTTTCCTCGATGAGGCCTAGAACCGTATGCTTGTCTGCGGTTTGCCCTTGAACTTGCTACTGCCATTCTTACCAAATCAGAGCGTATCTCTGAATTGAAAGAACTAGGTAGATCTAATTTCTTACCTAGTTTGACATCTATTTCATAGACTTCTTGAAGACGTCCAGCATCAAGTTCATCTTGCTCGATATTGTTTACAATATTGTGAACTGCGACCTTCATCTTCATGCCCCCTGCTTGCTAGCTGTACTAACATATGTGATTTCTAATGGATGAGCTGGTTTATCAGATCCACGTGTTGCATCTCTAAATCTAACCAATCTCTTTGCTGGCCCAGGCAGACTGCCTTTGACCAAGACGTATTCTGAATTAACTTCACCATATTTGAGGAATCCACCTGCTGGTGTAATCGACTTGTCTTCTGCAGAAGCGATAGAAAGTATACGCTTGTTATATTCTGTGCGCTGATGGTATCCGGTTTGACCACCTTGACGGATTGTTTTTCTTACATATCCTGTTCCGAAGTCACCCATGTTACCGTGTTGTCTACGCTTCTTTGAGTTCTTGTGAGATTGTAGTTTACCACCAAATCTCTTGATTACACCTTGCCATCCATATCCTTTTGTTACTCCGACTGCGTCTACATATACGCCTTCTTCAAACACATCTGATACAGATAATTCTTGTCCTAGCAACTCCTTTGCGAACTCGATCTTAGCAGCACTATCGCCACCATCTAGTCCAAGTTCCATGACCTCAGGGGTCTTGGAAGGAGTTCCTGTAATGGAATGAGGTTGTGTTGCCGCTATTACACGGATTTCACATAGATCTTGGTCAGAAAGAGCATTGAAATGTTTCTCAACATCATGCTCTTTGTGATGATTCTTGCCTATGCGCTTAGATAATTGTGGGAATGTCTCTGTGATTTGCTCAGCATCTATCCATGCTTCGCCAGCAGCTTGTTTTCCGTAAGGAGTCATCTTGTATCCTCTTACGCCAAGTACTCTCATCTTAGGTACTTCAACTACTGTAACTGGGATTCTTATTTCCTGTCCAGCACTGTTAGATCGTGGGTTCATATCACGAGCCATAACGTGGGTCATGCCAGCTTTCCAGCCGGCGAAACCTTGTACTCTGACTTCGCTCGCATCGGTCTCTGGCCATGATTTAACATGTCCAAAATGGCGTGCTGAACGCTTGCGGGGGCTAAACGCCATGCTACCACGCCTTGGGTGACTTCTCTTTGCCATATTTTTCGGCCTCCTATGTTATTTTACGACACATTGGCCCCCCGATAAGGGGCGTGCGAAGGCTCGTCAGGTAGGGGAGTTGCCGTGACACTGGCCCCCAGTCCACGATTGGGACCGAGAGTGTAGGGATGCAAAGCATTGCCCACAATGTCTGGCTACTCACCTTCAGAGCATTTCGCCGACTTGCCACCCATATATGAGTGGTTCGGTTAAGAACGGTGTATAGGGCCGCTGGGAACCTCTCGTAATAGCCACCTTCAAACCTTTTGTTCAAAAGAGAAATATCTAATCCAAAATACAAATCCTCTTGACCCCCCGCCTCGCAAACCGTAACTATGCAGCCGACACTTAGCCATCCTCTTCTCAGTGAAGGTGTAGAGGCTAGGGCTTACCAATTGCTTGCTGCAAAGCAGGCTTTGTCTGGCTCAACTCTTTTGGTGATGCCTACTGGATTAGGCAAGACTGCTGTTCAATGGATGGCTATTGCTGAAGCGATGTCTGGTGAGGGAAAAATAGTGTTGGTAGCGCCTACTACCGGACTGGTTGCCCAACAGGCAAGGATGGCAACTGAAATGATAAATATCGATTCAGAGAAGATAATTGTCCTAACGGGAGATGTACGCGCACCCAAGAGGGAAGAATTGTGGAAGGATGCTAAAATAGTGATGGCTACACCTCATGTGATCAGAAATGATGCTCAAAACGGGAGAATACTATTGTCAGATATAGATTTGCTAATCGTCGATGAGGCTCATCATGCGACTGGTTCTGATTCGATGGCTCAACTGGGAGACCTTTACCTTGATTCGAGTTCCAAAGCATTGGTTCTTGCAGCAACAGCATCTCCAGGAGTCAAAGATACGAAGGTTCGAGAAATTATCCAAAGGCTGGGTATAGAAAGATTACATGTATCAAAGAGAGATGATGACTTACTACAACCATTTATCACAGCGATGGATATTCAAAAACATAGATTGAATCTAAGTGAAGCATTACTAGAAACAATACGTCCATTGAGAATTTTAGAAACCGAAGAAGCTGATTATCTAAAACGAAATGGGTTCCTCATAAGGGCTGGAAGGATCACAATTGCAGCAATAGACGAAGCGCATAAACGAGCAAGTGCTGCAATTGGCAGAGGTGACGCTCGCGGTTATGATGCTGCAAAAAGAATAGGTGATTTACGTAGATTACATCGCTTAATCGATTTACTTGAGACACAAGGCTTGTTAGTAGCAATAAAATATCTAGACAGAGCTAAAATGGATGGTAATCGCAAGACTAAACGCTTCCTTTCTCTACCACAAGTTTCACAATTCCATAGAGAATATTCCACAAATGATGAGATTCATCCCAAACCTGATTTAGTCAATAAATTAGTAGAGGAAGGGCTTTCGAAAGGAGGAAAAGTGATAATTTTTACAGAATATAGGGATACTGTGGACCAATTAATGGAAAACCTTCTCAAGATTGAAAATGCAAAACCTGGTAGATTTGTTGGCCAGACGAGTAAGGCAGACAGCATTGGAATGAAGCAAAAAGAGCAAATCGCTCAACTTGAAAGATTTAGAGAAGGAGAAATCAATATTCTTGTTGCAACCTCGGTAGGAGAAGAAGGTCTTGATGTTCCAGCAGCTGATTCTGTGATCCTATATGAGCCGGTTCCTAGCGCAATAAGGGCGATTCAACGGCGCGGAAGAACCGCTAGAAAACGCGATGGTGATGTGGCGATTTTAATTGCTGAAGGTACTAGAGATGAATATGTTCAACATGCTTCAGTGAAGCGTGAGCAAGCGATGTATAGAACTTTACAACGTTTGCAAAAACAAAGTTTACTCCCCAGAAGAGCCCCTCCTAAAGAGGATGTATTGGCCTCCTTTACCGTAAATGGAAAAGATGCGGAAGTATTTATTCAAGAAGAGAAAGAACGACTTTATCGAGAACCTGAAAAACCAAAGTTAGAGGAGAAGGTGACTGTTAAATCTGAAAAGAAACAGGTAGAATTGAGTAATAAGCCAAAGGCTCAACGCTCTCTAAGCGACTTTTCAAAACCGATTGAAGTACAAGAAGGTGGTAAGTGGTGGGCTCCAGTACTGGATGGCACCGAGGCTAAATCGCGTGATGAAGAATTATCGGCAGTTTCTGCTGCCCAAACAGAAATTGATTCTCTAAGTATTGAACAATCTACCAACACAATGATTGCAGTCGACCATAGAGAAGCGAATTCTACATTACCTGCAATGTTGAAATTGCATGGTCACGAGGTTAGTTTAGAGCATCTTGCAATTGGAGATGTCAGAATCTCTGACCGGATTATCATCGAACGAAAAAGTGCAAGAGATTTGGTAGATTCTTTGATAGATGGGAGGCTAATAAATCAGGCAAAAAGGATGCTAAGTGCTGCTCCTAGGCCTTTACTGATCATAGAATCCAACGAAACAGAACGTGTTCATCCGAATGCGGTTCAAGGAGCGATGGCATGCATTACTCTAGATTTAGGCTTACCAGTATTAATGACTGGTTCTATTGAAGCGACTGCTAGATTTATTTCAATTGCAGCAAAAAGAGAATCGAGGATTACCGATCTCCTAATCGGACATAGCCGACGCAAAGCCATAGAACCGGAAAAAGCAGCTATCGATGCTGCTGCTGCTGAATTATTGGGAATAATTAGCGGTTCTGAAAAAGAGAAGCCTCTGGCTAAAAGGTGGGAAAAAGAGGTTTTAGCATTAAGATGTAAAATATTGGCCAATTTACCTGGCATAGGTCCAATTACCGCTCAGAAAATTATGTTAGAAGCTGGCGATATCAATGGACTTTGTCAAATGAGTGTTGAAAAAATGGCAGAAATTGAAGGCGTTTCATCTATACAAGCCAAGGACTTGCACAAATTCCTGCACGGATGATTAACTACCAATTATCAGTGCTCTAGTCTTTAATTGAGCGAAACGGTCAACATGATGACCTAGAGCGAAGGCGATTATTTCGGTTAGATTAACCGCTGGAATCGAGGTATCCTTCTTAGCAACTCTACCAGCCTTTCCTTGATAGGAATCAAGATTTGAATGTGAAAGAGAACATGCACTGACTATTATGTTGGCACCGGCCTTCTTTGCGTCATTGAGAACTTTCGCTGTCATCTTCATCACACTTGGACCCAGTGTCAATAGTGAGGGGTTACCTACACTCATTGTTTTTGATGAATATTCAATTGGCCTTCCGCCTAATGCTGTTATTAATTTCTCCATATAATTTGGATTCCAAACATCGTCTCCACCACATGCGCCTTTACGTTGCATATGTGGGCCGTAGTAGCATGCTATATCCAAATCTAGAGGATTTACTACTGCTGCCTCGATTTTGTCCAATCCGATTTCATCTACTAAAACATGAAGAAGATGATTGGTTTTCATATCTTCAGGGTCTAGAACCATACCGGTTGTACCCTGTAGTACTCTGTTAGCATTGGCCAGAGCTATTGGGTCATTTTGGAATGTTGAAAGTGATTCATGCAAGATTCCTTGAGCAGATGCGCATGCTGTGATAATTTCATGTCCATTCTTTTGAGCTAGTGCTAAATTTCTAGCATTCAATGCAAGTTGTAATTCTTTGTTACCTTGCTTGATAATATTGCCCCCATCGCCATTATAGCCAACGATTTCTATCAATTCGATTCCCAGAGTTCGGGCAAGAGGTTGAATTGTATCTTCAATCTCTCTTGATGATTGACGAGCGACATTTCCGGGATAATAAGAATATTTTACCATAATATCAACTCAGAATCTCGGGTCTAGTTCATTGAAGATTGCAACAACTTCGTGATGGTTATGAACTTTGGAATTGAACATATCAGGAATCTTACCAATTCCTGCTGGAGGAACTAGCATTCCTTGGAAATTACGCATTAGTGGACCTCCGTTACGAGTAAATCCAAGCATCATTCTCAAAGAAACTCCATTCATGATATTGGAGCCAAGGCCCAGTGGGCCCAGAACTTGTCGATATAGCGTGGTTTCGTTAACATTACCAGACATCTTAACAGATCTTGAATAAGAACGTACCATTCTTCCGGTCTTTCCAGCGAATTTGTATTCTGAAAGTAATCTTGCGCGTGCAGCATACATTGCATCTGCAGCTTGTGCCCCGTCTATACCATGACGATAGATTGAAGAAATATCTGCTTCATTCCAGATTCCACCCTTTCCTTGCATCAAATCATACATGCTCTTGACATGCTTTTCGCTAGAACGTGGGTCTTGTGACCGAACCCAACGTTGTAATCCCAAACCCGGTCCATGATATTCATCGTCGATCTGGTAGGTATCTGACATAGCATTGACCATTTGTAGACTTCCTACGTCTGCAAGACAGTGTAATTCTGTAGCCTTTGCTGATTCCATTACTCCCATAGCAGCGCCACTTGTAAGCCTCTCACCTTGGCGAGGGTCTGCCACTAACCAAGGCTTAGATTGAGCACGGTTACGGTCGAATCGGTCATAGGAAACCATGAGGTCTTTGACAACTTCAT
>CEQM01070827.1_pt1 | contig 16734 bp, 8 predicted proteins | sample 531111 | NCBI WGS metagenome assembly CEQM01 (sample SAMEA2621278, study PRJEB7988) | marine metagenome | biome: marine biome (ENVO:00000447); feature: deep chlorophyll maximum layer (ENVO:xxxxxxxx); material: "saline water (ENVO:00002010), including plankton (ENVO:xxxxxxxx)" | depth 120 m
CTGCGCTTCTGATTGCTTTTGTTTCGACTACGCAGAATTAATAGAACAACCAATGGAACCACGTACCCTTATGGAAATATTCGAAGACCATCCTGAACTCATGGGGGAGCGCACAGACATAGATCCTTTCGACGACGACGAAATAATTGAATGTGATTTAGAAAATCCAGATATTTGCGAATCTTGCCAATAAGGGGACATAATGCCTTCAGGTAAAGCCACGAGTGTAGAAACGTGGACAAATTACATAATGATGCGCCGTCAAGGCATGTCTGTTTACGCAGCAGCTAAAAAAGTAGGCCTGTCATACCACGCTTGCCACGACGCAGAAAACACTAAAAAACCTCGCAATTACATAACCGCTGAAGCAACACTCGGTGAAGTAGTACCAGCAGAAGTACCCCAATACGACAACTTATCCGAAGAAGCACAAGCCGCATTTGACAATATAGAAATTTTTGCTTTGCGATATTTTGGGATTGTTCTACAACCTTGGCAAATAGAAGCAACAGAACGAATAATGGGGCTTTTAGACACAGAATACGAAGAATACGCTGTAATAAATGCTCCTCCCGGCACCGGAAAGTCAACATTCTTCGCTAAAGTGCTACCTGCATGGGCAACCGTGCGTAACCGAGCCATTCGTGGAATGATCGGTTCATCAACGCAGCGATTGGCTGAGTGGTATGCCCGTAGGTTGCGCGCCGAATTCGATCGAGCGCATCCAGTCAAAGCCGAATTGAACGACGTTCGACTCGGTTTAGCGGTAGACGCGAAAGCCACGCTGCAAGATGACTTCGGAATGTTTAGACCAGATTCTTCTGAAATATGGCGTGCCGATGCTTTTACTGTGCTACAAAAGGATGACGTTCCTCTTTCGCAAAAAGAACCTACATGGTCTGCGTTCGGAATGGACTCCGGTTTTCTTGGTGGCCGTTTCGATCTAGTCATATGGGACGACGTATACGACCCACGCAAAATGCGTTCCGCAGAAGCAAGGGAAGATATGCGGCGTTGGTGGGACGAAGTAGCAGAAACCCGACTAGAACCCGGCGGTTTGCTGGTTCTACAGGGACAACGCATGTCAGCAGATGACATCTACAGATATGCGTTAGACAAAGTTGCGCCCCCTGACGATTACGAACTAGAGGAATTTGATCCAGACGATGCCCCCGACGAATGGCGTAAATACACGCACCTTAAATATCAAGCGCATTATGAAGAACTATGTGACGGCAATCACGAAAACCACAAGCCCAGTGGGGAACCTTGGCCCGGAGGATGTTTACTATACCCACGACGTTTACCTTGGCGACGACTACGACACATTAAGGCACAAACTCCTGATCGATTTGAGGTCTTGTACCAGCAATCAGACGTAAACCCATCGAATGTTTTAGTTGACCCACTATGGGTAACAGGCGGACAAGGCAAAGACGGAGTGCACCACCCCGGTTGTTGGGATAACGACCGAGGATTATGGGAATTACCACCAAATGTTGGTGGCGAAATGTTTGTAGTTGCTACTGCTGACCCCTCACCAGCAAACTTTTGGGCAATACAATGCTGGGCTTATAACCCAAATACAGAGTTTAGATACCTGCTAGAATCGTATCGACGCAAAATGGATGCACCAGATTTTCTGGATTGGAGCCACGAACGTCAATGTTTTACAGGTGTAGCTGAAGATTGGTGGCAAATTAGCAACGATCTAGGTCATCCAATTACACATTGGATTATCGAAGCTAACGCCGCACAAAAATTTATTCTTCAATACGACCACTTCCGCCGCTGGGCGGCACTACGCAATGTCCAACTTATCCCGCATTACACGCATTCTAAAAATAAAGGCGACCCCAAATATGGAGTGCAAATGCTCGCTCCGTTATGGCGTGTTGGCCGAGTGCGTTTGCCCGGTAAGAGGGATACGGAAGCAAGACCGCATTCGCTTTTACTAGTAAATGAAGTAACACGGTGGAACCCAGAAGGGACGGGTTCACGCACAGACGACTGTGTTATGGCAGAATGGTTTTTGGAACATAATTTAGAAAAAATCTATGTACCGACTATAGTTAATAATCGACAGTGGCGGCCCTCGTGGATGGGTGACACCGCAACAACTCCGTGAGGTAAATGTGAAAACCGTTGAAGAGATTATTAGCATTTATACCACCCGTTCTCGAATAAACGATGCAGCAAAAGCTCGAATGCGTAATCTCCGAGATTATTATAACGGCGATGTTGTAGTTCCGTTGCCAGAACTAGACACAGATGAAAAATCTGCTGTAGCTAATTTGTTAGCACAAGGTTTAGATCAAACTGCAATGCGAATTGCATCAACACAACCAGATATTTTTTGCCCAGCAATAGATTCTGAAACTAAACGAGCACGAGACAATGCAACTACCCGACGTAAAGCATTATTTGGTTGGTGGGAAAACAGCCGAATGGATTTACAACTTGGCAAACGTGCACGACATCTAATCGGTTATGCAACTAGCGTCGTGCAATTACGATTTAACCCTGTAACTAAATGCCCTGAATGGCATCTTCGTGATCCACTAACTGCTTACCCTGCAAAAATGTTAGGCGTAGATGACTTACGACCACGAGATGTAATCTTTGCGTACGAACGTTCGTTAGGTTGGTTACGCCAACACTACCCAGAAGCAGCACGCCAATTTGGCAATGACACTAATGTCACCGAAGATCAACCAATAGAAATGATTGAATACGTTGACGGTGAAGAACAAGTACTAATCGGTACACGTTCACCAATACAAACAGTTAGCTTCGGTGTTACCAACGAATCAAGTCCTTTCATGGCGCTAGAACTAGAACGTGCCCCAAACTTATTAGGCGAAACACCTGTTGTATTTTCACAACGAATAAGTCTTGATGATGCACAAGGACAATTCGACGGCATCCTCGGCATGTACCAAATGCAAGCCCGGTTAATGGCTCTCGAAGTTATAGCCGTGCAAAAAGGAATTTTCCCAGATACATGGTTAGTTGGGCGAGCCGGAGAAACACCACAAATTGTAAACCCAGCAGATGGTTTAACTGGCGAAGTTGGAATTATCCGTGGCGGAGAACTACGAGATTTGTCGTTGCAACCCGGCTACATGACTAACCCAGCTATCGACAGACTTGAACGAGCACAGAGATTAACTGCTGGCATACCACAAGAATTTGGTGGCGAATCAACTTCAAATATTAGAACAGGTCGTCGAGGCGACGCTGTACTTTCCGCAGTTGTAGATTTTGCTGTGCAAGAAGCACAAAGAATTTTGGCACGGTCACTGCAAGAAGAAAACAAACTTGCAATTACTATGTCTAAAAAATATGCAGGTGGACGTAAACATAGTTTTTATGTGTCAACTAAAAACGCTAAAGGACATGTTGATTACGTTCCGAACAAAGATTTCGACTCTACAGAAAACATTGTTTCGTACTCACACCCCGGTGCAGATATAAACAATCTTGTCATAGGGGGCGGACAGCGAGTTGGTATGGGCACTATGTCTAAACAATCGTTTATGGCATTAGACCCATTAGTAGATGATCCAGAATTTGAACACGACACAGTAATAGCGGAACAACTTGAACAAGCACTTCTTGCTTCTGTGCAACAACAAGCAGTAGCTGGTGCAATACCACCAGCAGATCTTGCACGCATAATGGAACTTGTTAAAAACAATGACATGGAACTTGCTGGTGCAATTGACAAAGTTCAAAAAGAAGCACAAGAACGACAAGCAACATTAGTTGAAGAAATGGCGCCTGAAGCACAACCCGGACTAGCAATGCCCGGAGTAGGAGCAGAATCTCCTGTAGCTCCACCGCCAATGCAACGTGAACCTTCTATTGACGAATTAATGGCGGCGCTGTAATGCCACGTAAAGGTAAAGGCTCTAAAACACAAGCTGTGCAAACTGCTTCTGGTCAAGAATATGGTGAAGCGACTATGCAAGAACAGTCTCAACAACTTGTGCCTTTGCCACAAAACGTTGATACGTCTGTTTCGTATGGTCCACCCCCAAAACCAAAACAACTACCCGGTCAAATGGGTGACCCTTTTCGCAACACAGATAGACCTAACGAATCTATACAAGCTACTCCCCCAACAAACCAACCTCCTCCTTTACCGCCAGAACGAGCACGCTTATTAGGACCTGCGTTACATGTTTTGTATGCAATAAGTAATAACGCTTACGCAGACCCAGACATGCAAGCAACAGTACGGCGCATGGAAAACTTTATTCCTACTAAATATGACCAACCATTATGAGCATTGGCAGCCGTTTATACGAAATCGCTAGAACGCCGTTTGTTTTTACGGCACAAGCTACAGATTTTGTTATTGATGCTATAACTCATTTACCAGATTCGTATGAAATGCAAGGCGGCGGAACACAAGGAGTTATATGGGGGCCGTTTCGTTCAGTCTTTGAATCGTTTAGAGATAACGTTGCTGGTCAAGCTAGTTTAACTAACGACTATAAACCCGGTGACAGTCTTGTCGGGATGGTGTTAGGACCTAAAGGTATTATCGGAGCAACTGTAGAAGCTATTCCTGAATACGTTGGTCCAGTTCCTGTTCGTAAAGCAGCAAGTGAAGTTTTATGGACACCGTTTTTAGAAAGTATGCAACGCAGTTACAAACTGTTTATTGACAGACCAGTTGGTGCGTTAGCAACAATCGGAAATATTTACGGGTTAGAAATTATTGGTAATACAGATCCAAATAAAGCTGGTTGGTCTTCGCCGTTAAAAAGCGAATTTTGGGATTTAGAAACCCAAGGATTAGCGCCAGAACAAATTGGGCAACGGTTGTTAAATGCAGTACCCGGCGATTTATTGCAAGATGATTATGACTCAGTTCTTTTCAACATAGACACATACAAAGATGTGTGGAATGTAACTAACTCACGCAGCGCTGGACAAGCGGTTGCGTTGTCGTTACAAAACGTAGACATATTTAATCCTGACGCTGTTCAAGAATTTGAAAACACTTTGTATTATCAAACGGTTTCAGGGCTTACAGATCTTTCTTTAAACATTATTGGTGACCCTGCGTATCTTGTGGCTAAAGGGATACGAGCAAATATAGGTTTGCGAAAAGCAAAAGAAACCTATATGGATACAGGCAAATACATTTTGCCACCAAAAACAAATCTTGCTCCTTTTGATTTTCCAGAACCACGTCCTACACGTTCAGGTACGGCACGAAAACGTGACCCTCTTTTATTCGACAAATTTTCGTATCAACCTAAATGGTTGAAAGATTCGTCAGTTACACCAACTGTTGATGAGCTAGTTACTAGTCAAGGGTTTACAAACTTCCGTTCTGTTGTTCGTGACATTTGGTATGAAACGCTTGAACGAACAGGTGTGCGTGCTGCTGATCTTGATGTTGATTACACAACAACTGGAGAAAAAGGCACAGAAATACGTGATGCTGCGCTTGAAGATGTAATCGAATCTCGTGTCGAATCGCAGGTTGTTCAAGATCTAATTAACGAAAAACAAACTTTGTTAGATGAGCAAAATACATCTCAACCTGATCTTGTTGGGGTAATAAACGATCTTGCTGAGGATTCACAAGCTCCATTTTTTGACCAATATCAAGGGGCGAACCTTTATCAACTGTGGTCAGAAGATTCCCCAATGTTTATTCCTTCTACAAAAACAGAATCTTTTGTAAACGATGTAGTTTATGTAGCAGCAGGAGGCAAAGAATTTAAAGGTATGCCTGACCCAATATTTGAGGTTCCGGTATACCACGGGGCAAGAGGTCAAGCTGCTGATTCTTTGTCTAGCTATATAGACGATGATGGTTATCTTGTCTTATATGCTTCAGAAAACTTTAATGGCAGAGTTTCTTCTGTTTCTTTTACACCGTTTTTAGACACAGCAATGGATTACGGAACTCGTCTACCGGGATCAGGTGGTAAACGAGTAGATGGTGTTATTTTTGAAATTGATGCTAACGCTTTAGGCGGTCGTCAACGTATTGAATCAGCAGAAGAAGTAGCAATTACTTTTGATTTACCACACAATCGACAAAATAATGTACGGATTCCTCCTAACCAGTTTCGTGTAATTGATACTCGTAAAGGAAGTTACGCTGACGAACTAAAAAGTTTTTCTGACGAAGAGTTAGCAAAACGATGGATTGCAAAAGAAATAGATGGAGAAATTACAGAAAATCTAGGTGTAGATGTTGGTTTTAATGCAGATTCAGCCGCATTAACTGATGAAATAGGTAGACGGTTTGCAGAATTTGAGCAACGCCAAAACAATATTCCTGCTCGACTAACAGAAATAGAAAACGCACAAATATGGGAAACAGGTGTACCACGGGTACGCCGCACTAACACCGAACAATTCATAGACAACGTTGCATTAAACATTTTGCGTGCAGGAAACGAAGGCCGGTTAGGTCCCGGTTGGAAACGCATGGCCGACGACCAAGCTTATATGTGGGCCAAAATGATGGCGATAACTGCAAACGGAGCAGAACTTACTTCGTCAGCTTGGCTTCCTTTCGACAACTTGTGGCGATGGAATTTAGGTTCTGACGCTGCACGAAACGCTTTAGAAAACCAAGCAAACTTTGTTGTTACGTTGTTTAAAGACGCAAACCTTAGCGGTTTTAATAACTTTGTTGCCGAGTATCGTGCTTTAACAAACCAAATAAATCACATAGAACAAACAGTTCGTGACGGTTTCCCACGTGGAAGTAAACAGCAAGCAGAAGTACAAATTCAAGTTCTTAAAGAACGTCGTAATCGTGTTGCTAATTTGTTTGATGAACAAATAAGTTTAATGCTTACTAAAACTGATGAGTTTTTAGCTAAGAACACGGACAATGTTGATGATGTTGTTCCGGCTAAAGGCACACCAGAGTTTGATGAGTTTGTTAGCCAACTAGATCAACTTAAACAAATGCCGTGGAATGCAATTCTTTCTACTAAAGAAGATTTGTTAAAAACACTTGTTAAACGTGTTGATCCACCGAATGTTGGACCTGACAAAGCAGCTACAACAAGTCGTAATATTGATGGCTTTAATGACAGTGGAAGTATTATTGAAGCAGCTACATACGAAATTTTAAATACAGCACATATTCCTACAGCGCCTACACAGATGCTTCCTTACTTGGGAGCAAGTAGTAGAGCAGGATTTAGCGCACGCACATTTTTAGAAAAGTCAGATAAGTACAATGAACTTCGTGCTAAACGAGCAGTTCGTGTAGTTGTAGACAAAGTTGCTCAAAGCACAATTAATTGGAACAATCTTCCTCATGCTTATGAGCAGATAGAACGAGCATTGCGTGATTACGGTCGAATAGAACCTCGTCAAATTGACCCTCGTAGAAGAAAACTTATTTGGCAAGGAATAGATGCGCCACGAGATGCAAACGTTACCATGTTTGATATTGCTGGTATTAACCCAGACAAACTTATAACAGACATTCTTAACGCTAAAGATATGAATGCTAGGCGTTTGCTTTGGGATAACGCAGTAGAAACTATGAATCAAGCGTTAGTCAATGAATTTCTTAATGTTGCAGATCCAGCAAATAAAGGCACAGTTTTAATTGCTAACGAAAAAGTAACTCAAATTTTGCGTGGGCAACTTACCGATGTTAAAGACCTCATTTTAGAATCAGGCGTTAAAACAGATAAAGCCTACACAAACGCTGACTTTACTGTCGTTAACTTTGCAGACGACGGAGCACAATTCCACCTCGGGTTACCAATATCTCCTTCACAACTAGGTGACACATCTGTCGTACCAAGATACGACATGTACAAACAACTAACTCGTATTGCTGAAGGTGACTTCAGAGAAATAACTAACCCGGCAACAGGTATACGAGATCAAGTACACATTGGTGCAGCACGAGCAAAAGTACGTGCTGTACGCCGTGGATTTTCTACCGTTTGGAAACGAAGTGTGCTTTTAACACCTCGATGGCAAATGGTTGTCAACCTTGATTCTTTGTTAAGAACAGTAGCTAGCGTTGGGGCTGGCGCTACATTTGCACGTTTAGGCGGACGCTTTGACGATTTGCGTGCAAGATGGTTACGTCGAGCAGGTATTGATGTAACAGGAATAGTTGCTAGAGAACTAGACGAATGGGCAACAGAATGGCGAGCCAATAACAAAGAAGATCTCGGCATTTGGGTAGACGACCCAGTATTAATGAAAGACCCAATTGCACAATGGGCAAGAGGCGAAAACGTTACTGAACCTTTAATGGTAGAACGGTCGCCATTTGTAAAAAACGCAGACCTTTACAACAACGTAACTGACGGCGGATTTGAAGAGTTTGTCACAAACATTATCGACCGTGAATACGCTGCTTCTCGCCGTATGCGACGCACATCATTAATGACAGGTGCAGGCTTGTTTTTTGCTGGCCCAGTAGGTGCCGCTGTATCTGCTGTTACATACAACAAATATGCACGAACAAGTTTAGCTTCGGCTGCACGTAGACAAGTAGCTGAAACATATGGGCAAGCCATAATGCTTGAAGCAGCCGACAGTTTAAACAGACTAGAAACATTAGAAACTGCAATTGTAAAAGGTTACACACCTGACCAATTCGATATACGTGATTTTGATTCGTTAACACCCGACGAAATTGGTTTGTTAGAAGACGGTGTGCCATTAGAACAAGTAATGGCAATAGCAAAAACAAACCGTCGTGAAGCAGCACGTTTGCTTTCTGCACGAGCAGAGTTAGTAACTGAGTACCAAAAAGTTGTTGTTGATCAGTTCCGAGCAACTCAACCTGAACTTGCTGGACGTTTTGACCAAGCAGCAGAAATATTGTCTGATGTCGGTTACGACCAAAGCCAACTAGGAAACGCAGTTATACAAAATGCGTGGGGTGACACACCACAACTACAAGAAGTATGGAAACGAGTTAACAGTTCTAATGCTTCAGCACGTCATTTGTGGAACGAAGAAAACGCTGTTTTGCGAAAATCAGAACGTTACCAAGGCGCACGACAATACGACTACACAACACCTAACGAACAATCAAACTTTATAAACGCTTACGACGATTACATGAATCGTCATGCGTCAAGTCAAGGTGTTCCGGGTGTAGATGCACACAGAGATTTTTGGAGACAGTTCTGGTTAAACAAATCAGATAAAGAAATTTATGAGTGGATGCAAACTGAAGGCAGGCAAGTCATTGACGACATGCCTGAAGAATTCCAAACACCTGAAGGAATGCAAAACCTTATTGACAACGTGCGGTATGAAGCAAACTCGTTAGTACCTAATAGACCAGAGTTTGCTGGTGTACGAAATCAATTAGCAAAAGGCGAACGAATCACATGGCTCGGTGATGTACAGCCAGTGTTAGACGAAATTCGCAAAATCCAAGACGAAGTACTTGCTGAAATACTTACAAGTGGTGCTGACATGCGAGTGGTTGATGGTTATGTTGCACCGTTTGGTAGTGCTGGTATTTGGGCTGCTTTCGATGCAGTCAAGCAACAAAACAATATTACAAACAGCGTAAAAGCAGCACAGTATTTAGAAACGTTATCGACAGTAGAACGTATACGACTTGGCTCAAACGTCCAACCACAAACTGCTGCATTTGCAGATATACGAACGTGGGAAGGCGGAATCGATTTCGGTAAAACTGTTAACAGTTCTGAATACGCAGATGCTTTGCAAACACGAGAATTACGCAAACGAGCAGTATCCTTGATAGACCAATTCTTTACTACACGTTTTGAAAACCTGTCACTAGTTGAAGACACAATTTCTCGTGGAACAATGTTCGAGGCTGTGTACGAACGCACAATGGCTGACAACCTGCAACGTTACAGAATGGAAGACGGGACTTATAAAGTAACCGGCGAGCAAATAAATCAAATGTCGCAGAATGCTCGCCAACAAGCGTTGTTTGAAACAAAACAAGTTCTTTACGACCTCGCAGAACGTTCACGATTTGAAGAACTAATGACTGAACTAATGCCATTCCTTGGAGCGTGGACAGAAGTTGCAACACGATGGATGGGTCTAGCAGGCCAAAACCCAGTGTTCGTTGCTAGAGCTTTACGTCCTTGGCATGTCATAACAGCTAAAGACGAAAACAACCAAACACGTTTGTTGTTCAAAATGCCTAACGTATTTGACACTGATTCACCCGGAGCGCTTAAAAGCGTTCCATTTATGGAAAAACTATTTGGTCCAGTTTCAGTATTAACAAACGAAACAGTTGATCTTAACCTTGGGTCTGCTTCAATGATTGGGGCTATGCCGGGGGCAGGCCCGATTTATCAAGTACTAGCAACAGAAGCTGTGATTGCTTTACCTGAGCTAACTGAATTTCTTGACTGGTCTTTGCCTTACGGTTACGCCGAAGGCGATAACGCAGTAACAAGATTTGTAAACGCACACACTAACTCTTGGATTAAGAGTGTCGGCCAAATGGCAGGTTTAGAAACTAATTCACGATCAGCTACAGCAGTACGTGTGTCACAAGATTACTTAGCTCAAATGCATGAGCAAGGGCAACAAATACCAAACACGCCAGCAGAAATAGCAGAATTTGAAGCAGAAGTTGAACGGCGAGTAAAAATGATTTACGGAATGCGAATGTTCCGATCTATCGCAGTTCCAGTATCTTTCAGACAACAATCACCGTACCAAGCAATTATCCAAAACTTTTACCGTATCGAAGACGAACACGATGCCGAAGTTGCTGATTACTGGTTGTTAGAAAACCACCCAGAACTCTGGTCATTTACTGGCAGAAAATACGCAACCGCAGGTGTAATAGCAGGCAATCTAGAAGGACATATAAATTACGAACGCCACAAAGAAATAGCCGACGAATTCCCAGAGTTAGGTGGATTTGTTACAGGTTCTGTAGGCGCTATAGATGTTCAATTCGAACGAAACCGTGCAGTACGTGACGCAGAAATTAGAGAAGGCCGTAGAGAATATTTAGAACCTGCTGGTATTTTAACTGAAGCAGCAGAAGCTATCGGATGGCGCGAATACCGTGTGTTCCGTAACTCTTTAGATGCTCAATTGCGTGTACGTGTTAACAGCGGTGGTTCTGCAAGTTTAAACGCTAAATCAAATCAAGATTTGCGACGAAGCAAAGATGAGTTTGTTCAACAGCTAGGTACAACTAACCCGAATTGGTTAGCTGAGTTCAACACTATTGGGCGTGCAGATAAACAGCGACGAATTTTAGACGGGTTCAGACAAATCGTTGCAGACCCAACGTTTGCTTATCGTCCAGAGATCCCTGAAATAGAAATGTTTTTAGCGTTGCATGACAGTATTGGGTATGAGTTACAACAACGTGCTACTGCAACTGGTAATGACCAGTATCTAAGATTGTCGTACAACAAGAACGAAGATTTAGACCAACGTTGGAATGTTGGGTTGTTGCAAATACTTCAGTACCCAGACTTTGGTCCTATCTACGATAGATATTTTAGTAAAATTGATAGTGTCTCTACCAAAAATCTTCCGGTTAGAGAATTAATAGGAGCGCCTTAATATGCCACCGTGGTTAAATAATTTTTTAAATGGGCTTGATCCTAGAGAAATGCTAATTATAAATCGTTTGTTTCTTAACAACGAAAACACACGGGAGCTTACTGAACGCATAGCGGACGAAACGCCTCGTGAGGGAGAAGAATTAGTAATTGATGCAGAAGCTGAAGATGAGTTAAAAACTGTAATTCTTGAACGAGAAGCAGAAAAAATTGAAGGCCCTATAACAGAAGCTGACAAAGCTGAAATTGCTGCAAAAGTAGATGTTTCTGTTGATGATGCTCGGATTGCTGCTTTAGGAACTGAACAGCAACAAGCGGTAGGAACTGAGGCCCGAGAAATGGGTTTGCCTGATCCTTCAGGAAGTACAACGTGGCTTGTTAATGATGCGTATTTAAGCGCTTCTATGGACCCTGTTACTTTTTCGTTTACAACGAATGTTGTTCCTTATGGCAAAGGAACTTCTGGTCAATTTATGCGTGGTTCCCAAGATTTTCCGGGGATGCTTGGTACAACAGACATACAATTTTATGCAGCACGACCAAAAGTAGAAGGCGGTGGTCGAGGCGCTACACAAACTCCTTCGCCTACACAGTTGTCGTGGACTTACGATCAACGCAAATTAACAAATAATTATGAGTTTATTTCTGTTAAAGAAACTGATGTGCCGTTTACTGTTAGCGACGCAATGGGGATTTACGATAAACAAGATGAACAAGGCAAACGTTTAATTGCACAAGGTCTTGCTTTAGGCGATAACTCTAATGGTTCTTATACGTTTAAAGTTTTACAAAACGAAATGTTTACTAATCCTGAAGCTATTTATGATCGGGATGTTGTAGAAGCAGCAATTATGGAAATGAGTAATGCTGCTAGTACTAGAGCAAGATTTTTAGATAAAGGGTTTGCTGACTTAGGAGATCGTTTTAATCCAACAACTGTGTTAGATAACCCTGATTCTTTAGGCTCGTTTCAAGATGATCTTTTTGATATGGCTGTTAACGCTAATCTTATTACTCAAATTACAGCAGACTATGGGCGTGAACTAGCTGAACGAGCTTTGTCTAACATTACTGGATTACAAGATTTTTCTGGTTTTGCTGATTTAGTTGAAACGTGGACATCAGATATTCAACAACAAAATATGGGGCGGTCGTTATCAGCGGCAGAAATACAAGCAGGGTTTGAAACTCGTATTGAAAATGAACCTATGTTGGAAGGCGCTATAGAAGCAAGCAATAAGTTAGTAGCGCAACAAGCATTAGGACGAGCTATTAAACGTGCGAATGCGAGGACTGCATAATGGGACAACGTTTACAAATATCGCCTGAAACTTTAAGAGATGCTTTAGCTGCCGAAGGTTTAGACAACGAAGAAATTCGTAATCTTTTAGCTATTGCTAGAGGAGAATCTACTTACTTTTTTAATTCAGTAAATCAAAACGCAAAGTCAGGTGATGATTCTTGGGGTCTTTTTCAAATTAACTTTAGAAAACCTGCTGGGGGAAAAAGCCGTGCAAATCAATTAGGAATACCTATTACCGCAGCTTTTGATGGTGAAAAAGATTTGCCTTCAGAAAAAGATCTTGCAGATTATTTTTTGTTAGAAAAAAGTGGTGATGGATGGCTTGTACAAGATGGCGTTACTGAAGAAGAGTTAATAAAACGGAACATTGATGCGCTAGCCATTATGTGGACCAATTTATCAAATGTGCGAAATAGCAGTAGACCTTTTAGTCCTTGGTCTGTGCACCCAGATAGCGAAGCATATCGAAAAGCTAGTAGAAAAGGTTTAACTGACCACGAAAATAAATGGGAAAAAAATTCGACGTTTGTTAATGAACGTTTTAGTGAGTTAGGAAACGATGGGAATACAGTTTCTGCGTCTGGACCTAGTGAACGTGAAATTCAGCTTGAAAATGAATTTGAAGCAAATAGAGGTAACCCGTTTAGACAACGGCAAATCATTAATGAAATTTTGTTAGAACGTAACCGAGAAGGTTACCCAAATCCACCGGCTGTTTCTAGTGCAGAAAAAATTGCTACAGAACAAGGGTTAATTGATGGTGATTCACAACGTGTTATAAACCCTGAATACACACAAGATTACGAGTTTTTGCGTGATAATCCAGACGCTGAAGTTGAGTTTGCTGGACAAACATTTAACATTATTGATCTTATAGAAGCTGAACGTGATCGTGAATTAGGCAATTTAGTTGACGCTGGTTTTTATTTTGATCCTAGTGATCCACGTTATGACGCTTGGGTTCAAGGGCTATACGAACAAACAGAACATTATGCTAACAGTGCACAAGGTCGAGCCGATAGAGAAAACAACTGGTTTAAATCTGGAGAAGGCGACGAGTTTACTGGCCGCCGTTTAGATTTAATAGAAGATACTGTTACACGAGTTGAACTGTTGTTCGATGATGCAGGAATTATTGCGACTGAAACAGAAATTTTAGAGTTTGCTCGTGATGCTTGGCTTGCAGGTTGGTCTGATGACGCTATAAGAGATGAATTGTCTGATCGTGAAGACATGGAGTTTGGGGCAGATGCTCCTCTTGCTAGCGAAATAAATGCTACACGACAAGACATTCGTAGTAAGTACCGTCAATATTTAGTTGACGCTGATCCTGATGTTATCGCTGAACAAAACAGACGATTGTTTCGTGGAGAAACAACTCTTGAAAATATAGAAGCTGGTTTAGCTTCGCAATCAGCAGATTTATACCCTGCTTTTGCAGATCGTATTGAAGCAGGCAGAACACCTTTAGATATATTGGGTAGTTATAGCAACATATTTAGAGGTGTTATGGGTTATTCCCCTCAATGGGATGGGACTCATATGTCAATGGGAATAGATATGTTAAAAGACGGAAACATAACTGGCGCTAATTTTGCTACGTTTTTGCGTTCTACTGATGAGTACGACATGACTCCAAACGCTATTAATAATGCCTATTCATTAATAAACACTATTGGGGAAACTATGGGAGTGATGCCGTAATGGTTCTCGAAAATTATGACACTGGTGTAACCCGTAGACTAGGTAACGAAGACGACCGTAGAGAAGCACGGTTAAACGTTGATCCAACAGGCACACGCTTTGATGTAGAAACTAATCAATGGTCTGAAACGTTTATGCCTGAGTACATTGATCGAGTTTACGGAGAAGGTGGAGGTTATTACGCACCTCAAAGAAGAGGTGAAACGTTTGGAGCAGACGATTACTGGACAGACACTAAAGAAGCATTTGGTGACACAGGGTACGCCAGCCCGTTTGGAATGCCAGTAGAAGGTCCCGGTAAACCCCCTGAATCTACAGTAAAACGTCCAGCACAAAGTGATTCGTACAAAGAGTATTTAGCGTTTTTAAAAGCCCAAGGTATAGATGGCGCTAAATCAGTAATGAAAGGTTTTTTAAACCAATTTGGTTTACAAGGTCTAACTGATTGGGCAATGGGAATGGCTGAACAAGGTTTAAGTGGCGAAGCAATCGTTACTGAATTGCGTTATGGCACCGATGCTAATGTTCGCGCAATTTACGATAAAGCGTTTCCTGCTATGAAAGCACGTCGTGAGGCAGGTTTTACGGCAATTACTGAAGGCGAATATTTACAGTTAGGTCGTGGTTATTCTCAAATAGCTGCTGCCGCAGGCATTAGCCCAGACTTTTTGCAAGGTGCAGGTAAAACTGTAAAAGAAGATGGGGTAACTGCTTTAATAGCTGGCGATGTTTCTTTGTCAGAATGGCGTTCTCGTGTAGCTACTGCTGAAGAAGCAGCTAATACAGCAAGCCCTGAAGTAAAAGCTATTTTAGAATCTCGGTATGGTTTTTCGTCAGGTGATCTTGTTTCTGCGTTTCTTGATCCAACAAAAACAAAAAACATTGTTGAAGCAAGGCGTCAAGTAGGTGCTGCTACGTTAGCTGGTGCAGCACAACAAGTTGTAGGTTCTACTCTTAGCGCAACTGCATCTGAAGCATTGTTTAATCAAGACGTACAAGAACGAGAAATAGTTCAAGCATTGTCGCCGTTAGGTGGGTTAACAGAAGCAACACTAACTAGCGAAGGCATGACAGCAGATCAACTTGCTGCTGGCAGATTTGGTAATGCTATGGGAAGAAAAGAATTCCAACGCAATTTGCAAGGGCGTGTAGCAGACTTTGATCGAAGTGCAGGCATAGCTATTAGTAGTCAAGGCGCTTACGGTTTAGGTACAGCCGACGCATAAGACTTGACAATTAGTATTAATTGTTTGCTATACTAATTACTGGTTGGCCCCAAATGGGTGAGCTAACTAAACCCCTCCATCTAAGGTTCCACCGCCGAAGATGCGTTACAGGATAGGTGAGTGACATATGACAGATTCCGACTCCACTAATTTTGGTGAAAGCGGTGCTGCCAGTACATCTGAATCTGAGCCGAACTTTCGTCGGAAGTTAGAAAACCGTGCGACAAGCGCTGAAGCTAGAGCTGAAGTTGCTGAAGCAAAGTTAGCTTCTTACGAACGTCAAGATACTTTCCGTTCTGCGGGAATTGATCTTAACGATCCACGAGTAAAGTATTTCGTGAAAGGCTATGAAGGCGAACTCGACGTTGATGCAATCCGTATGGAAGCTGAAGCTGCTGGGTTTTTAAATAATGAAATAGAACCTTCAAGCCAATTAGTTGCTAACGATGCGTTAGTAGCTGAACAACGAATACAAGCTGCTGGAGAAGGCGGAGATCCAGTGTCACCTACTAATCTTGACGCTCAAATTAGGGCAACAACTGACCAAGATCAGTTACGAGCTTTGATGGAAAGTCAAGGAATTCATTGGGGCGCATCAGCCTAATTTTAATTATTGGAGTCCTCACCATAAGGACTTCAAGTGGCACAAACAACCACAACCACACTTGACGATCAGGTAAAAACGGCGTTCGATCAGGTTGCGTACTTTGCTTTACGTTCGCAGCCTTTGTTTGAAATGGTCGCTGATGTCAGGTCAACTGCCCAGAGCCATAACGGTTCTGGCGTACAATTCACGTTTTACGCTGACATGGCGCAGGCAACGAGTGCTCTTACTGAAGGCACTGACGTTACCGCTGTTGCGTTGACAGACAGCGCTGTAACCGTAACTCTTGCAGAGTACGGTAACGCTGTTATCACTACCGCCAAGGTGCGTGGAACATCTTTC
>CEQM01108879.1_pt1 | contig 16454 bp, 18 predicted proteins | sample 531111 | NCBI WGS metagenome assembly CEQM01 (sample SAMEA2621278, study PRJEB7988) | marine metagenome | biome: marine biome (ENVO:00000447); feature: deep chlorophyll maximum layer (ENVO:xxxxxxxx); material: "saline water (ENVO:00002010), including plankton (ENVO:xxxxxxxx)" | depth 120 m
CCTGCGGTAATACATTTATTCTCAAACCATCTGAACGAGACCCTTCGTGTCCTCTTCGTTTAGTGGAATTAGCTAAAGAAGCGGGGGTGCCAGATGGGGTGGTTAATGTGGTTAATGGCGATAAAGAAGCAGTTGATGCTATTTTGCATCATCCAGATATATCTGCAGTTTCTTTTGTAGGTTCAACACCTGTGGCGTCTTATATTTATTCCACAGCTGCAGAGAGTGGTAAGAGAGTGCAGGCACTTGGGGGAGCTAAAAACCATATGGTTGTCATGCCAGATGCAGATATGGATCAGGCTGCAGAGGCCTTGATGGGAGCTGGTTATGGTTCTGCTGGACAGCGTTGTATGGCAGTTTCTGTGGCAGTGGCCGTAGGAAAAAATACAGCCGATGAATTGATTAAGAATTTGGTTCCTCGTATTCAAGAGTTAAAAATAGGACCTGGCACAGATTCGGATATAGAAATGGGACCTGTGGTTACCGAACAGTCTTATAACCGTGTAAAGGAACTTATTGATAAAGGTGTAGATGAAGGTGCAGAGCTTATAGTTGATGGTCGTGATTTCACCATGCAAGGTTATGAAAATGGCTATTTTCTGGGAGGTACTTTATTTGATAATGTTACTGAAGACATGGAGATATATAAACAAGAAATATTTGGACCCGTCTTATCAGTAGTTCGTTCTCCAGACTATGAAACTGCTGTTGATTTGGTTAATCGTAATGAGTATGGCAATGGAACTGCGATTTTTACAAAGGATGGTGACGCTGCACGTGATTTTAGCGAAAGAGTTCAAATAGGTATGGTAGGGGTTAACGTTCCTATTCCTGTACCTGTAGCATACCATAGCTTCGGTGGGTGGAAACGTTCTTTATTCGGAGATACACATATGCATGGTATGGAAGGCGTCAGGTTTTATACAAGATTAAAGGCCATAACATCGCGCTGGCCAAAGTCAGGGGTAAGAGAAGGTCACAGTCTAAATATGCCAACTATGGAGTGACCCATTAATAGTATTAATAATTACTAATAATGGTTAAAATACTTTGTAGTATTAAAGCATGAATGTTTGATGTTATTTAGATAGAATTTCGAATTTCCGATAAGAGATGCTCTGATATCAGCTGATGATACATGTGATAGTTCAGTATCGGTTTGCCATGTGCAAAGAAAGATAATGAGTTAATTGGTGCTAAATAAACTTTCTAATGAATAAGATTTATTTTAGAGAATGTTGTAATAGTAATTAGGCTGATTAATCCTACGACCGTTGCAGCAGTGAAACCAACAATAAATGGTTTGTATCCCATATCCTTCAATTCTTTGATATTGATTGATAGCCCTAACGCTGCCATGGCAATGCTAAGGAATATTCCAGAAAAATCTTTAATTAGAGCTATGGTTTGTTTCCAAGTACTAGCGTCTATAAAAAGTTTTTGAGCAGAGAATATTTCGTCACCGATTGTACGTATAATAACCATTAATAAAAACCCAATTACGAATAATGGAAATATCCCTTTTATCGAGTGTTTTCCAACACTTTGTTCCCTATTATAGAAATAAGCAAAAAGAGGAATCATTACTAATAGAAATGTGTTCCTTACAAGTTTTGTTATTGTTGATATTTCAAGTACTTTAGTGTTGCTGAATTGTTGTTCATAAATTAACCCTGAAGCTATTACCTGTGCTGTATCGTGTATGGCTGTTCCTAGAAAAAGCCCTATATAACTCTCTTCTCCATTAAATATAGAGTTGGCTAAGTAAGGGTAGAACAGCATTCCAAACATACCAAAAATTGTTATGTTAGCTATTGCGTAAGTTATTTCTCCTTTCTTTGCGTTTATTACAGGAGCCATAGCTACAATTGCACTAACACCGCAGATAGATGTCCCTATAGCTATTAAATAAGACATTTCAGTCGAAATTTTAAGGTATTTTACGGTGAAACGCACAGCTAATAAAACTGTTATTATACATATAATAATCAGAGGAATTGAGACTGATCCGTATGTAAAAACCTCTGTGAGGCCAATTCTAATTCCTAATAAAATAATTCCAAGCCGTAAAATAATTTTTAAAGAGAAGTTTATACCCTTAGTAAAGATTTCACCTATTTTAATGAAATTACCAACTACAATACCTATTAATATTGCAAATAATACTGTTGATATCGGGCTTTTTTCATAAAAGAGGATTTCCTTCCCTACAAAGTTGCTCAATAAATCAGCCAATAGGTAAATCAGAGTAGATAATAATATCCCCGGTAATAATGCGTAAATTCTAGGCAACTTAGGTTTAATCCCTTTTTATATGATTGGGTTATATTTTGTAGACGTTTTGCAATTGGTAATTATTTTTTGTTCATTTTTTAATAGTTTTTCTAATTCATATCTAACTATTTATTATACCAGTTTATCGATGTAATCGTCTTCAATATCACCAGGTACAATTGTTACCGGTATGCGAAGTTTTCCCATAAGCTTTTTTGTGAAATACATAATTAGAGGTCCGGGACCCCGCTTATTAGTTGATGCAGCCAGTACCAAAGAACTTATTTGATTGTCTTCATTTATTAATTTTACTAAAGCTGATTTCGTATCGCCTTCTTTAATATATAATATTGGCATTTCACCTTTAGTTAACTCGCTAACGGTTGCTGCATGTTCTTGTAGCAGTTGTTCTGCCTGTTCACGGGCCTCCTCTCTCATTAAATGTCCAATAGCTGCCCAATGCTGGAAGTCTCCTTTGCGCACTACGCGCAGAAGGCCAACGCGGCCTCTTGTTCGCAAAGCTCGGATACTTGCATATTTGAGGGCAACTCGCATTTCTGTCGTGTTATCTACCACAACGAGAAAAACATTTGGTTCAATCATGTTTTTTTTTAACCTTTCACAAATAATTATAAATGTCTATTTTGTACTTACCCTTGGTTATACGTTTCTAAAAACAACACCAGCAAACCATCCGGCAGCTAATGCAATTAAGATAGCAACAATGCCGTATAATGAAGGGTGCTGATTTGCAAAATCAAATACATTAGACTCAAACCCTGTTTTTCGAACCTGAAGCGGGGTATCGGTTCTTTCAATAATTTTTCCATTAGAAATCAGATATGTAGTTGCTATATAATCTCCTGTTGGAACATTAGATGGCAGATTTACTTTAGTACGAAATAATCTATTATTTTGAAATTCAACTTTATTAAATTTATAGTTAAATAGACCGACCTTTTCTTTGTTTCGTATTAAAGCTTTTGTAAAATCAGAGATCTGGTATTCTGACACAGACTTAAATGGTTTCATAGACAAGTATCTGGCACCGATCTGTTCTTTCTTTAGCGTTGTTTCAGGTAACAGATCTGTAATGGGCTGTGTGGCAGCTAAGTAATAGAATCCAGGCACGTTTTTAAAAATAACTCTGTCTGAATTAATCCAGATACCCCCTGTTCGTTTTTTTCGGCGGACAACTACTTGGCTTTCTGGCGCACGAACGACGACGATTATGTCACCAATACCGTTTGTGGATCCAAATAACAAAACTTCTGCGCCAGTGAATCTAGTTGTAATAGCTATTAAGTCTTTACTTAGATCAGCGACTAGTAATGGCGTGTTTGTTATAGCTGGAATAGAAGTTTTATGATGAGTATCAGCGTTTACATAATTTTCAGCTAAGAAAGCTGTGGCCAACAATATAATGAGTGAATAGATTATTATTCTCATCCACCAAATCCTGAAATTTCACTGATTGAAAATAGGTCAAATGGTGTTGATATAAGGTCGTAGGCGATTTTACTACATACTAAAAGTACCATCAATGCTAAAAGGCCACGCAATTGCTCGCCACGAAGTTTTACTGCTACTCGCGTACCAAACTGAGCTCCAACCACGGCACTAGTTAATAGAAGCAGAGCTAATACAACATCTACTGTTTGGTTGGATGTTGCTTGCAGAAATGTGACGTTTGCAGTTACAAATATTATTTGAAATAGGGATGTTCCCACAACCATTGCGGTAGGCATACCCAGTAGATAAATCATGGCAGGTACCATTATAAATCCCCCGCCCACTCCCATTATAGCAGCTAATATTCCTACAAAAAAACCAATACCTATAGGTAAAAGAGCACTTATGTATAAGCGCGAACGTCTGAAGCGCATTTTGAAGGGCAAACCATGCAGCCAAATATGTTGATGCAATTTTCCTCGGGTTGCGGTTCCCGCTTGGCGTCGTAATATAGTTCTGCTGCTTTCAAACAGCATCAAAGAGCCGATCGCTCCTAGTAAAATAACGTAACTCAGAGATATAAGAAGATCCACTTGTCCTAATTGACGTAATAGTGTGAATATTACTACTCCTACGCTAGACCCTACGAATCCACCGGCAGTTAATACTAGGCCCATTTTTATATCAACATTGCCGCGCCTCATATGAGCCCAAGCTCCAGAAACAGACGCGGCCAATATCTGGTTGGCTTCACTGGCTACAGCTACGGCTGGAGGAATACCAATAAATATTAATAATGGGGTCATCAAAAAACCGCCACCGACACCAAACAAACCCGATAAAAAACCTATAGCGCCGCCCAACCCAAGGATCAGGAATACGTCCACCGACATTTCGGCGATCGGTAGATAAATATTCATCTAGTAGCTAAATTTTGATTGCAAAATAATTATTATGAGAGTCAAGTTTCTGTGCCTATCTCTGCAGGTAGCCCTGCAGCAACCCAAGCTTGAAGTCCACCTGCCATGCGATATATTTTATCTTTATAGCCGGCGGTTATTAGTTGTTCAGATGCTAAACCGCATCTCAGGCCACTACGGCAATGTAGAACTAATAGTTTGTTATTTGGTGGTAATACATCGCTAGGATTAAACATAGATAATGCCATTAGAGAAACTCCAGATATATGTACTTGTGCATATTCTTTTGGCTCACGCACATCAATAACATATGCTAAATTTTTATCCATTAGTTCCTGAACTTCTATTGGTTCCAGAAAACTTACTTGATTTATCATAATAATAGAGCCTCTAATTTAAGCAATTATTTTTGAATTAGTTTATCTTAGTATTTCAATTTTCCCGTGCCTTATGGATTATTATTGAATATTTTATTTTTATATCAGGAAGATGGTTGAACGCCAGGACAATAAATTTTGCAAAGTGCGCCTAAGATACTAATAGTTGCATCACAAGAAATTGAATAATACATTTTTTTAGATGCTCTAAGAGTTTGGATTAACTTGTCTCTTCTAAATTCCGCCAAATGTTGGGATAATCTTGATTGGCTGAGTTTAAGTATTGGTTTCATTCCGCTAACTGATTTTTTACCTTTGTGTAAATTTCTATAAATCAAAAGTCGTTGCTCATTACCTAGAGACCTCAATAATGTGGATACTTTACCTGTACTAGATTCTAGAGCTGTTATATTCATATAATTAGTATATTAATATATGTGAAAAATGATTAATGAAGATTGCCAGTAATAAGATCTTAACAAAATAGTATATCTATATAAACAAATTTACTAATAAAAACTGCGTACAGGTTTAATTATGAATGTACTAGACACATCGGGACTTAGATGTCCCCTACCTGTTTTAAAAGCTAAGAAAGCATTAAAGCTACTTTCTGCAGGTGAAAAACTTAAAATTATTGCCACTGATCCAGGGGCTATAAAAGATTTTCATCATTTTTGTGAAGTCACTGGAGATCTCTTAGAAAAAGTCAGTAATAATGATGGAACTATAACTTTTATTATAAGTAAATGCAGCCAGAACTAACTTACAGCTAATATATAGAAATAAGTTGAAAATAGATCATATTAATTATCGCACCATTTGGTGTTCTGAAGATGGCTGGTCAATAAATATTATTGACCAGGATAGTTTACCAGGAGATTTTAAAGTTATTAATTTGTCTAGCGTGCAACAGGTCATTGGTGCAATTAAAACTAAGATTGGTAAAGGGCGTTCAGTTAATATGGTCATGGCGATGTATGGCATGGCTCTAGCTATGAAAAAAGATTCATCCGATGAATCCATTAGATCTACTGCGAAAGCCTTAATTAGTAATTATTCTGGTATTGAATATATAAAAAATATAGTAAGCGAATTATCTATGATGATAGCTTCCGTTCCGCCTGATGCCCGTCAATCTTTGGCATATAAAAAGGCCAAAGAAATGGCTGATTTAGATGTCGAGATTAATAATAAAATTGGAGATAATGGACTAAGTTTAATAATTAATGCCCATAAGAATATTAGACAAAACCGTTCGATTAACCTACTTACCCATGGAAATGCCGGATGGCTAACCACGGTGGATTGGGGAACAGCTCTTTCAACGATTTTTAAGTCTCATGGTTTTGGCATACCAATTAATGTGTGGGTAACAGAAACGATAAAAGGGGAACGGGAATGTGCTTTAACTTGCTGGGAATTAGAACAGCAAGGTATATCTCACGAGATAATTGACGACAGAGCATCAGCTTATATGATGCAGAATGGATTAGTAGATATGTGCATGATTAGCGCAGATCTTATGTCTGCTGAAGGGGATGTTATAAATAACGTAGGCACTTATGTAAAAGCGCTGGCAGCGAAAGATAATAATATTCCATTTTATATTGCGTTACCTTCTTCGTCTATTGATTGGAAGTTACACGCTAATTTATCTGTAGAAAATACAACAGAAAGAGATAAACCCGATCGGTTAGGAATTAAGCATCATATAAAAAATAGTGCAAATCAGAGTAATATAATAACTGCAGATTTACTAAGAGATAATTTTTATAGCGAAGTAACGCCTTCTGGTTTAATTACTGGCCTAATAACTGAAAAGGGTTATACCTCAGCTAGTGCTCACGGTCTGGCAGCTTTGTTTCCTAACCTAGCGCCATTTGTAAGCCTTGGTTAGGTTGGCGTTGCATCGCCGCCTTCTACAATTACTAGCTCATTTTTAGCAACGCCCGGCGCTCTACGAAAAGCTGCTGCATTAGTATAATCATCAGAATTAAAGAAATCTTCTGCTGCTTTAGAAGTTACAAATTCTATTACAATATAGCGCTCAAAAGGAGGTTTATCTCCCTCGAGTACTTTATATTCCCCACCTCTGGCTAATACTCTTGCATTATACTTTTCAAATAGTTTTGGTAGCTTGTCAGTATAATTTTTGTAAGCGACAGGATCTTTTATGTGCGCGCGCGCTAGCCAATAAGCAGGCATTATTTTTTTCCTCGTTTGTCTATTTATGACATTAATTTATTTAAATTAATATTTATTTGAGAAATATTAAAGTTATTTTATTTTACATATTTTCTGAAATCTGGTTTTCTTTTTTCACGGAATGCATTTCCACCTTCTTTCGATTCCTCTGTATCGTAATAGAGACGTAGTGACTCCATTCCAAGCGCTCCAATGCCATTAATATGATCGGTATCAGCATTGAACGAGCGTTTAGCTATTGAAATAGCAGTAGGACTTCGCTCCACTATTTCTTGACACCATTGACGTACCTCAACATCTAATTGTTCCTCAGGCACTACTTTGTTAACTAAACCCATAGATTCTGCTTCATGTGCTGTATATTGCCTGCATAAGTACCAAATTTCTCGAGCTTTTTTTTCACCGACTATATGTGCCATATATGCGGTTCCCCAGCCCGGATCGACTGAGCCCATTTTAGGCCCAACTTGTCCAAATTTTGCTTTTTCAGAAGCAATTGTGATATCACAAATAGCAGCAAGAACATTCCCCCCCCCAATAGCATAACCTTGAACGCGTGCAATAACGGGCTTTGGTACATCTCTAATAAGAGATTGTAGTTCATTAATTGGCATACCGATCGTACCCCTTAGTTCTCCATACGACCCACTGGCTTTACTATCTGCAGATTGATCACCACCAGTTGAAAATGCTTTATCGCCTGCACCGGTTAATACGATTACACCAATACTCTTATCCCAGCCACAATCTTGGAATGCATCTATCAGTTCTACTACGGTTTGGGCACGAAAAGCATTGTAAACTTCGGGACGATTAATTTTTATTGTCGCTATACCATCTGCTTTATCGTATTTTATATCTTCATAATTCATTAGATAATTTCCTTTAGGTCATGGATTTTCTTAAAATGTTTAATTTGTTAATGATCAAAATTAGCCGTGCATTGTAAGCCCCCCGGACACACTAATTATTTGACCTGTGATATAATCTGAATCTTGACTAGCTAGAAAAGCAACAATACCAGGAATGTCACTGGGTTCTCCCAGACGTCTCATTGGTATGGCCTTTTGGAAGGCTTTTGCTAAACCACCATCTAAATTTCCATCTGGTATCATTGATCTTAGTAAGGGAGTATCAACTGGACCAGGAGCAACAGCATTACAACAGATACCATTGCGTGCTAATTCTCTTGCAAGAGTTTTTGTAAAAGCAATAAGTCCACCTTTACAAGCTGAATAGACTGCTTCACCTGAGGAGCCGACCCGTCCAGCATCGGATGCGATATTTATGACCTTACCTGACTGTCTTTCTAACATACCTGGAACAATAATATGGTGCATGTTTAATGCTCCAATTAAGTTGATTGAGATAATTTCATTCCAGAACGAAGGTTCAGTATCAATGAAGTTAATCAATCTATCCCACCCTGCATTATTAACTAGTATATCTGTTGGACCAAAAGAGCTCTCTATTTCGTAAGTCGCTTCAACTATAGAATTATAGTCAGTTATATCGACCTGTCTTGCTAGGGCTGTTCCACCTTTACGGTTTATTTCATCAGCTATTTCAATACCTTTTTCTTTGTTAATATCTAGTATACCCACCAATATCCCTTCATCAGAAAATCGTTGACATATGGCTTGTCCGATAGCTCCACTGCCGCCAGTTATGATAGCTACTTTTTTTGAAAGTCCTCTCATTATCTTTCTACCTCTTTTGAATTTATTTAAAATTGTAGCTGGCATTAGCATTTAATAATAGATTTATGCTGTATTTTATAATGCTATAAAAAGGAGCTAATCATTTATAGTTATTTATATTTAGATATTTGCTGGAACATTTGATTATATCTATTATGATTATGCTGGTTTGAGAGGTAAAGATGACTATAACCAATGACAAACGTCCACCAGTGGCGGTTGGTCACGTACAATTACCGGTAAAAAATATTTCTAATGCGACGGATTTTTTAAAAAAAATTGGTTTAAGGCCAGTTTTTGAAAATAAAAATATTGCTGTCCTTGAGCTTCGTGGGGGAACACATTTAATTTTAGAAAAGAAACGAATACAAGATAGGAAAGGAAAACAAGCTCCTGTTGACTTTATGGTAGATAATTTAAAGGAAGCTCGTGATAAATATGCTAAAATTGGATTAAAACCCACGCCTATTAATAAAGGTAAGGTCCATAGTTCCTTCTATATTCCTGGGCCTAGTGGTTGGGTTTTTAAAATTACATCTACGCACGTTACTAATTTACCTGTCTAAATTTATGTTTTTTTTAACTAATGAAAGGATTTAGTTATTTCTATAATTGGACACAAAGTAGGAACTTTCTCAGAAACAGATCTGACTGATCATCCTAAGTATAAAAGTAATTCAATAGGTATGTCTTATGCGCCTTTCGTTAATCGTCATGCCGGATCAGTTCATACGGGCTTCGGTGTTATGGAGTTGTCACCTAGTGGTTCAACTGAAGTTACCGCCCATGCATTTGAGAAAGGTATTTATGTGATTGAAGGAACATTAGATGTGCTAAGAGATGGACTGCCTTATAGACTGTCAGCTGGAGATTATACTTTGATTACAACGGCAACTCCCCATGCTTTGAGAAATGGGGGAAATAAAAAAGTGAGCTGTGTGGTTGTTGAATCACCTCAACCCAAGTCGCCAGAAGGTTGGCAGGATACATGGTTCTACGGTGAAGCAGTATGGCCTAAAATAATTGAAGCACCAGACCTTAAAGATCCTCGTTTGATGGGAATTGGGCACTATAATGTTAATAATCAGCCACCTTCTTCTACAGTGAATTCCTACCTTTATGGATTCTCAATGAAGATGTTGTTGGATAGTGAAGTTGGAGCTACTCATTTTCGTATGTTTATTATAAATTTTAGAGATGGTGGTTTATGTGACCATCACGACCATCCCTTTGAAGAGACTTACTTTATGTTGGATGGTGAGATTGATTGTGTATTTGAGGGCAAGAAATATACTCTTAAAGCTGGAGATTATGGATGGACTGGTGTCGGTAGCCAGCACGGTTTTTTTCCTAAAGAAGGTCAACCAGCAAGGTGGTTGGAAGTCCAGGTGCCACAGCCGCCTCGTATGGGTGGACAAAGATGGTATTCTCAGTGGGATTATATAAATCAAATTCTTAAGATATAAGTTTATGGAGAGTGATTATGCTTACACTTCCTAGCCCCAGTGAGCGCATTCGTTTTAATGTTGAAAATGAACAGGTTCCAATATTAGATTTATTATCTTATTTAAACGGTGAATCAGGTGCAATTTATCAGGCGGCATCAGACCTCCAATATATTCAAGAAAATCTCGGTTTTTATTACATTACCAATCACGGTGTATCATCAGAATTACTTACTAGAGCATTCGAAAAGGTAAAAATATTTTTTGATCTGCCTGAGGAAGAAAAAAGGAAAATTATTGTAAATAATCACCAGATTGGTTTTGTTCCTTCAAAAGCCAGCATCATGAAAACAGAACTTTCTGACACTAATACAATGGCTGATCTTAACGAAGGGTTATCGCTGATGCGCGAAAGAAGTCCTGATGACCCGAAAGTTTTGGCTGGGGTACGTTTTTCTGGGCTGAACCAATGGCCGGCTGGGGTTCCTGGGTTAAAAGAGACTATTTTAGAGTATCATTATGAAATGGAAAAGTTAGCTAGTAGCCTTTTACCTCTATATGCACTTGCCCTTGAAAAATCACCTAATTATTTTGATGAATATTTTGAGGATGCTCATTTTTATAACCGGAACTCCTTTTATCCAGCTACTAATCAATCAGATGGACACCAGGCATTAGGAGAACATACAGATCATAATTTTTTGGCTTTATTACCGATGTCGGAGGAGCCAGGCTTAATGTATGCTACACCATCAGGTAAATGGTGTGTGGCTCCAAAAAAGAATAATGCTATAGTTGTTAATACTGGTGAGTTTCTTAAAAGATGGAGTAATGGGCGTTTTTTGCCTACACCGCACAAAGTGGTTGTACCTAATCGTGATCGATATTCTTTAACTTTTCATTATAGTCCAAATGATGAAACACTAGCAGACCCGCTGGATACATGCGTGAGTTCAACTAATCCTCGCAAGTTTGAACCGAAAACGTTTCTTGAGCACATGACGGATTATATAGATGCAGTTTACATACCTCAAAAAGATTTGCTGTAAAACTTAAATACTATTTATCTAATATAATTTAATTATAAGTAAATAACTAATATGTACTGTACTGAGACAGAAGTAATTATTATAGGTGGAGGGCCGGTAGGTCTTATTATAGCCCTTGAGCTAGATCGACAGGGAATCAATTGTCTATTGGTCAATAATCAATTGCAAACTGCAGTCCATCCAAAGGCAAATGCTATAAACTCGAGATCTATGGAGCATTTTCGTAGGCACGGAATTGCTTCTAAGATAAGATCATCTGGATTGCCAAGTGATTACCCTACTGACGTGACTTATGTTACTAGATTGACTGGATATGAGTTAGCTAGACTATCGATGCCATCTAGCAGTGAAGCTGTAAAACAAGCAAAACATTCAAATAGTATCTATGATTGTTCAGAACCTCCTCATAGATGTAGTCAAATATATCTTGAAAAAATACTATATGATGAAGTTTTAAATAGAAAACGAATTGATGTTCGATTTGGTCATGAATTTGAAGAGTTTAATGAGATTAATGGAGGTGTAACTGCTAAAATTAGGGACTTATCTGCCAATACAAAATATAATGTAAGCGCTAAATATTTGATTGGAGCAGATGGTGGGCGAAGCAAGGTGCGTCGTCAATTGGGTATTGAGTACGAAGGTGAAGGAGGGGTTTTACGGCGCATGATGGGGGGGGCAATGCAGGCAACGTTTTTTTATGCTGAGCGCAACGACCAATGGTTAAAATTAAAAGAATCGTGGCAATATTGGATAATTACTTCTGATCTGCGTGCTCTTCTAATGTCAGTTGATGGACGAAATAAATTTGTTTTACTCACGCGAATTCCTGATAGTAATAAAGCCAACACAATCGATGATAAAGATTTAATTTCTAGGGCTGCAGGAGTACCTGTAAAATCCAAAATATTGTTAAGACAACAATGGACAGCTGGTCATGCATTAATAGCCACATCATATGGAAGTAACAAAGTTTGGTTAGCAGGTGATTCAGCTCATTTATTTACTCCTACTGGGGGCTTAGGTATGAACACTGGTATTGACGACGGTGTAAATTTAGCCTGGAAACTTGCGGCTGTAATAAATGGTTGGGGTGGGCCAAACCTTCTTCAAAGTTATGAGAAAGATCGTCGACCAATAGGGATTCGTAACTTATCTTTTGCTACAGAGTTTGCAGAGTCGATTGGTTCGTTTGGCGTCTCTTCTAAGATTGAAGAAGATAGTGAAGCAGGCAAAGTTGAAAGAGATAAGCTAGGGTATCACCTGATTAATCACGGACAGCGTGAGTTTTTAATACCTGGTATTGTTCTGGGAGCTCGTTACGATAATTCATCGATCATATGGCAAGATAAGTCGTTACCAGTTCCTGATGAGCCATACAGTTATATATCTACTGCTCGACCTGGTTCTAGAGCTCCACATGTTTGGCTTAAGGATGGTTCAGCTATCTGTGACCACTTTGGCACAGGGTTTACCTTATTAAAATTTAATTCTGTTAAGTCAATTGATAGATTATTCTTTGCCGCTAATAAATCTGGCGTTCCAATAAAATTATTTGACTGTAATGAAAATAATTTGAAAAGCCATTACGGTGCTGACCTAACATTAGTTGGCCCTGATGGGCATGTGGTATGGAGAGGAAATAAAATTCCTAATGAATGTAATAGCCTAATAGACCGCATTCGTGGGGTCTAGGTTGGATCAATACGGTGTATGCCTCGTGGTATGTCGTGCAAAGATACAACTCCATTCTCCGTAATCCTAACTGCTTCTCCGGTTTGAACACCAGCCTTTTGGTCCTTAGTAATGATATTGGGTTGAACCACCATGCACATTCCTGGCTCTAGAGTTAAATTAGGTATTGGACCAGCAGGACGACTTTTACAGCCTAAAATTGGTTGTAAATAACCACCACCATAACCATGAACTAAATCATCATAAATAGTAAAACCAGATTCTTCTATTATTGATGATGCATCAAATATATCTTGAGCTGTCGCACCCGGCTTTAGTATTGCCATTATAGAATCAAATGTAGCTTCAGCCGTTATATGAAGATCTTTATATAGTGAATTTGGATCATCTCCTACTGTAAATGTTCTTAGTATTTGTCCTGAATAGTCCCAGAAATCAGAACTAATTTCCGTAAAGCCGATATCTCCATTACTTATTTGACGAGTCAATGGCCATTGACGAGGTACGCAGCAATCAGGGTTATCCATATTGGTAACCCCAAAAAAATGAATGAGGTTAGTTGCCCCAAAAGGAAGGTATGCTCTTTCGACATAGTCTCCCAAGTTGCGTTCATTATCACCTATTCTTATATTTTTTAATACAGATTCGTAAGATAAATCACTTAACACTGCACCTATTTTTAACCATTCGAATTCTTCTTCGGACTTGATCATCCTTGAATTACTATAGTCACGGTTTAGATCAATTATTTCGGACGTATTCTCTTCCAATATACGGTAGGGACCCATTGATAAGGGTCCTATAACGCCTACTCGGGGATTTATTTTTCCTCGTTTCTTCATGGCTAGTATTGCGGTCTCTATAGAAGAATCGTTACCTGCTTTCACGTCAGTTTCATAAGCAATTAGGCTGGCTTGCGGAACGTGGTTATAAAATTGAACACACATCGTAGGTTTGTGCTCTAACGTAAAAACAATTGCAGCCTCGGCTGTTACCGGCCATCCTGTAAAAAAACATACTGCATTTCCAGCCCAATAAGCTCCATATATTAGAATATGATCAAGATCATATTCTTTAATCCACTTATTTATGAAATCACGTCGTCGATTCATCTCTTCATTTGAAAAACGTGGGAATTCTTGGTTGATAATTTCCCACTGTGAAGGCGTTAGGCGATTTTTGAGAACAGTAATATTATCTCTGGTCATACTTAAATCTCCGACTTTTCTATTAATTATAGAATTCCTCAAATTTTAAATATATTTAGTTGCATTTTCGTTAAATATTGCAAGTATACCTAATAGTAGCTGAGGCAATTTTCAAAAATATTTCTGAAAAAAAATTTATATATAGAACTGTTTAGGTCAGCCTACACCATAAGCGCTAGATATAAAAATGCTATCCAGCACCTTAAGAAGGCTTTGTGCCTATGGGTTGGGAACGGTGTAATTAGATTATTAAACCTACTTTTATAAACAGAGCCTAAAGTCCACTCCGCCACGTTCCCGACGATTTGCAGCGTTTACAAACACGCTCGCCCGACCACTCACTACTGAATTGCTCTCTGCATTTCAAGCAAAGGCGTGTCATTGGTTCCTCTGCGCGCTGCAAAGATCCAGAAATAAAATCGTCTTCGACCTGAGTATCGATATTTTTTGTGTCATCCATAATTAGATTTATTAACTCATTAGTTTCATTATCTCACCGTTCTCCAAACAAGGCCAGGTAACGGCTTATAATGATTTTCTCTTCCCTAAAGATAAGGACTTTACGCTCTATTTATTGTCTTTTAAAGACAGTGACGTAAATAACCTCTCTCATATTCAAATAGGTATTATGACATACGAGTCAAGCCCTAGATGATTTTCTATTTAGAAATACAAGCTATAATAGTTATTTTCATATGTTTCGTTGGTCCTTCTATATATATATAAAGTATTTTAAGTAAAGATAAATTTTTTATGGGGGTTTTATGAATGGAAATATTTCTAACTGGTGCGACTGGTTATATTGGCGGGACTGTAGCCCATAAATTAATAGAAGCAGGCCATAAAGTAATAGGATTAGCAAGAAATGAAAGTAGGGCTAAGCTTTTAGAAAAAAGGGGTATTATTCCCCGCATAGGAACTCTGGAGAATTTAGAGGTCTTGGATGAGAATGCTCGATCTTCAGACGCTGTTATTAATGCTGCTGATGCTGATAATCCATTTTCAGCCAGAGTGCTGGTTGATGCATTACGTGGTACTGGGAAAAAGTACATCCAAACTAGTGGTACTAGTATAGTTTCTGATAACGCTTGCGGCGAAGAAAACGATGTTATTTATAATGAGGATATTCCTATTAGTGCTCTGCCAGAAAAAGCTGGAAGAATAGCTACTGATCGTATGATACTGGATGCAGCCAATGATGGTGTGCATTCTATTATAATATGCCCTTGCCTTATTTACGGACAGGGACTTGGGGTAAGGCCTCATAGTCCACAAATACCTACTTTTATAGAACTAGCTAAATCATCCGGCATACCGCGACACATAGGCAAAGGACAAAATATTTGGTCTAATGTATTTATAGAGGATTGTGCGGATGCATATTGCTTAGCTTTAAACGAAGCTCCTTCAGGTTCATTTTTCTATATTGAGTCAGGTGAGGCATCAATGATCGAAGTTAATAAATCGGTTGGTAGAATGCTCAACTTAAGTAGTGCAACAGAAACGTTTCCTATGTATGAGGCAATTCGGGAATGGGGACCAGCCATGGCATATGCGATGAGCTCTAATGTTCGAGTTAATGCTGATAAGGCCCGGGCTTTAATAGGTTGGCAACCAAAAGGGCCCTCTATATTCGATGATATCGAAAATGGTTCATACCGAGTTTATATCTAGTGTACATGCGTTTGTGCTTAATAAATATAAAAATTGTTAGCTCATGAAAAGCCATAATTCATTTTTAAAGAGGTTATATAACCCATTTTTAATTATATTTATTTTGATTGGGTTAGCCGCATTTTTGATTGGAGTTATAACAGGAGTTCAGAGCCGTATACCTGTGTTGGAATCCTCTCTGATTGAAACAAAAGATAGAGTCAAATCGTTAGAAATTAGTATACGTGATCTTAATATAGAGCTTTCTAATTCGTTAAAGTCTCAAGAATTTCTGAATAAAACTCTTAATGAAGAACGAGATACAGCAAAAAAAGATGCTCTTAATTCAAAAAGTACTATTACCAAACTTCATTTAGAGCTATCGGAAAGTATAGCTAATAATAAGTTAGAACAAAATAAAATATCTTTAATTACTGGGGAGATGATAAAACTAAAAAATAAATTAGCTATCC
>CEQM01135733.1_pt1 | contig 16448 bp, 18 predicted proteins | sample 531111 | NCBI WGS metagenome assembly CEQM01 (sample SAMEA2621278, study PRJEB7988) | marine metagenome | biome: marine biome (ENVO:00000447); feature: deep chlorophyll maximum layer (ENVO:xxxxxxxx); material: "saline water (ENVO:00002010), including plankton (ENVO:xxxxxxxx)" | depth 120 m
AGTGCAGCTGCAGGATTTTCAGTTATGGCCGCTAATGCATCCCCCTCGGATAAACCATTTGCCCAAGCAATGCCAGCCTTGAAACGGATCCTTTGAAGATTGTGTGAACTAAATGCAGAAAAAATAACATTAACTCCATACCTAGTCATAATCTGACTATTTTTCAATGTTGCCCCCATTGAATCAAAACCACCCAAAAGGTTTGCTTCACTATCTATTAGCACAGAATATTGACTTTCAGCAATTTCTTCAGCCACGACCCATCCTTCATGCACTCCTTGGAGTATCAGATCCATACCCCACTCTTTACCAATTTTTATTACATCAAGAATTGCTTTTGCATCAGAAACTGAAACAAATACAGGAATCTCTCCCTTGAAAGCTTTAAAAAGAACTTCAAGTTCTTCGAAAGGCAGAGACAGTGTATGTAGCTCGCCTATAGAGAATTTTTCGGAATTATTTATGTAAAAGTCAGCATCTTCTTTCCATTTTTTCCAAAGCTCTTTACCTTTTGATCCACCTTCCCAAGGAAGAGATATTGACTGCACATCACTACATTTTTCTGCATAGCCTGGAATTTGTTTGTTGTCTGAAAGACAAACAACCCCATTCAATCCACTTCCCCTTATCAAAGCCAAAGCCACACCACCTCTTCTTGCCAGCTTGACATGACTTGCATCAGGTTTGAAATCATCAATATTCTCTTTACCAAACCCTCTTTCTTCTTGTATACCTGACACCGAGGAGGCTGTATGTTTATGGGAATGACCGTGACTGTGGGTAGATTCAAGATCCATGATATCGGAGCCACTTATTGAAGGTAACCCTATTGATGTACCAATATCAAAAAATCCAATTGTTGCAATTAGTCCCAAACCATCTTTGACAATATATCCTTCTGAGTTTGTTCCTTGCCATCCAACATAACTGCTTTCAGAAATGCTTTCTATAAGGCCATTTTTGATGAGTATTACTGCATTTGGAATTTTTTTTATGCATTTTTGAGCAGGGTTATCGGTGCATTTTTCAGTTCCAACCCATGCTTCAATGTTCTGGATAGCAATTTTTTCTTCAAACTCCATAGTTACTGGAGAAAGCCATATTAGGTTAAAAAAAGAACTAAATAACAGTATTAAAACATTCATTTCAAACTCCTGTCAAAAGTCCATTGTCCTGTTTCAAAATCACTCCAACCCGAGAAACCTTTGTTGACATCCCACATTATTTCACCATCTATGATTGTTGTTTCTGATATAGCCCTAATCGACAAGGGATGATGGCTCCAGATAACTAGATCAGCCATTTTTCCAGGCTTCAAGCTTCCTGTTTGTTCATGTATGTCTAGCCCCCAGGCTGCATTGTATGTAAACCAATCAATAGCTTCTTCTTCCTTTATATCCAAACCTTTCTCGATAGCTTCATAATAGATCTGAGCTGCGCGTTGGTTAAGCCTTTGTATGTCAATCGCACTATCACTATGAATAATTACATTTACACCTTCAGTGTGAGACAAGCCTGGACCAGCTGTTGTAGCGTCATATGCTTCATATTTAAAACCCCACCAATCTGCCCAAATCCCAACACCCGTATTGTTTTTTGCCAAAATGTCTCTAATTTTGTAAGATTCAATGGCATGATGAAAAACCCTCAAATGCCAATTGAATTCATGTGACAGGTCTATCATGTGCAGCAAATCATCAGCTCTATAGCAATGAACTTGAGCTAAAATTTCGCCATCCATTAGTCGCATCAAGGTCTCCATCGTTAAATCTCTTGATGGGGGACTTGGCTCTTCCCCTTTTTGGTTATTGCTCCATTCTTCCCATTCCTGTTCCCATTTTTTCCAGTTTTTTGAATATTCAACGGCATTTATCCAAACTTGCCTATTTCGATAAAGGTTACCCATCCTTGTTTGAGGACCACCCCTGTCTCCATAAACCCTTTTAGGGTTTTCCCCACACGCCATTTTTAGGCCATCTTTAGCTTCTGGAAACCTCATGTCTTGCGGTGTCAACCTTGGGTGCAGCTTCAAAGTTGCAGCATGTCCACCTATGAGGTTTGCAGAACCAGGAAGTACTTGGATTGTTGTTGTACCTCCAGCGACAGCCCTTTCAATAGCGATATCTTGTGGCCAAAATGCATGTATGGTCTCAATCCCAGCTGTTATAGGGCTAACCATCTCATTTCCATCACTATGTGCTGCTGGTCCAGGGTTGGCATATACACCCATATGAGAATGGATATCAACCATACCAGGTGTTATGTATTTGTTTTGAGCATCAATAACGGTAACATTATCATCAATAATACCAGTAAAATTTCCCTCTCCGATAGAGTGAACAAGTCGATCTTTTAAAAGTATCCAACCTTTTTCAATAACCAATCCTTCGCCTTGGAATATTTTTGCATTTTCAATCAGTATTGGGTTTGCATCATTTGCAAATTTAAGCTCGCCCCTGATTTCTTTCCATGGGGGTTGAACTTCAGCAATTGATTCTTTTTCCTTTGAGAAAAGATTTCCTATTCCAAGAATAACAGCTAAAAAGATTCCCATCTATATTGATTCTATTTACAATCAAACAAAACAATGACTCTTCTTTTATTTGATATTGATGGAACATTAATGCTAACTGGTTTTGCTGGAGTGGACGCTTTTGAGCACTCGGTAAAAAAAATGTATCAAAAATCACCTGGAAGTATTGATTTTGCAGGCGGCTTGGATTCAGAAAACGCAAGAGCTTGGATATCCGGCATAGGAGAAAACCCAAGCAGTAAAGATTTGAGAATTTTTAAATCTTATGTTGAAAAAAGAATGCCGACCTCTTTGAAGAAGTGTCACGGCAACGTTTTACCTGGCGTTTTTTCCTTATTGGAAAAATTGAATGAATTGAATATTTGTTATGGTTTGCTCACTGGTAATTGGGAAAAAACAGGAAGAATGAAATTGGATTTTTATGGATTAAACCATTATTTCAGATGGGGAGCATGGGCAGATGATGGTTCAACTCGTGAAGAGTTGGTCCCTGTTGCGTTGGAAAAAGCAAAAGAAAACGGTTGGAAAGAGACACAAAACATATGGGTTATTGGTGACACTTACAGGGATGTTGAAACAGCTCATGCAAATAATGCAAAGTGTTTAGCCGTGATGACAGGATGTCATAACGACAGGATTAAACAAAGACTCATTAACTCTAAACCAGATATTCTCCTTGAAAACCTTTCTGACACAGACAAAATAATTGATTTAATTAGTTGAATTAGAATTCATCTTTGTTTTATGTTAGCAGGGGGAGGTTTTTATGAGTGACAATCGTCATAACGAAGTTCATACAGAGAAGTTTTTTGCAGGAAGAAGAACTTATTATGTAGATGTAAAAAAAACATCTACTGGAGATAAGTATTTAAAAATTACGGAAAAGAGAAAAGAGGAAGGTCGAATTGATCGTTTTTCAGTTTTTATTTACGAAGAGGATATGAGCAAATTCATCAATGCCCTAGATGCTTGCAAGGATCATTTTGACTTGAATAAGGTTTTTGTCAAGGATGAAAACGATTCATATTAAAATTTAGGAATATTTTTAAAAGGAGGGTTGGCCGAGTGGACGAAGGCGGCGGTCTTGAAAACCGTTAGGCGGGCAAACCCTGTCTCGGGGGTTCGAATCCCTCACCCTCCGATTTAATGAACATGATTAATCTTTTAATTGTTTTTTTAGGCTTTTTGAATCCAATAGATTCTTTTCTTTCAAAAAATCAAAATGCTGATGTAGATATGGTTGATTTTTTGGAACTTTACCAGGTTGACAAGGGTGATCTCAACCGATTCCATAACCTTGTTTTTAGTGATTTTTATTTAGATAGATTTGAAACTTTTCAACAAAAGTGGCAGCAAAAAATGAATTTGATCAATTTCGATTCTCTTGACAGATCTGAAAAGGTTGATTTTTTACTTTTAAAAAATTACATCAAGCATGAATTGGATGTTGTTAGATTTAAAAAAGAAGAAAATGCGCAAATGAAAGATTCTTTTCCTTTCATTGATGCAATTCTTCACTTGGAGGAACGCAGAAGGTTAATGCTTGACGTCAACCCAAAAGAAGCAGCAGAGGCATTAATGCAGGTGCAAGATTCAATAAAGATAAAAAAAGAAGAGATGGCTGCTTTTGAAAAAAATGAAATTGATGCTGTTTTTGCAAATGAATCTTCAAAAAAGCTCAACCAACTAAATGGTGTTTTGTCGGTTTGGTTTAATTATTATCATAATTTTGACCCAGAGTTTGATTGGTGGGTGGAAGAGCAGTATAAAAAGACACATCAAGCTCTTGAGGAATTCTCCTCTTGGCTCAAGAGGGAGATTGCAGGACAGCGAGGTAATGATGATGATCCAATAATTGGAACACCAATCGGGAGAGAGAAACTGTTATCAGAGCTAGCGTATGAGATGATAGCTTATTCACCTGAAGAAATATTGGCAATTGCAGAAAGTGAATTTAAATGGTGTGAAGACGAGATGGATAAATCATCAAAAAAACTAGGTTTCACCAACAGCAATGATGCTCTTGAACATGTAAAGAATCTTTATGTTGAACCAGGACATCAAGACGACCTTGTCAATGCCCAAATGCGAGAATCTTTAGGTTTTTTAAAAGATCGGGATTTGATTACTATTCCAGCCTTAGCAGAAGAATTTTGGAGATTAGAGATGATTGATGCAAGATCTCAAAGATATTTTCCATTTGCTTATTACAGCGGACAGAAGATGGGTGTTGCTTTTGCAACATCTGAAATGGATCACAGTTCCAAACTGCAAAGCATGAAAGGGAACAATATGCATTTTTCTCGAAACGTCACACCTCACGAGCTAATCCCAGGACATCATCTTCAAAGTTTTGTTGCATCAAGAAATAACACCCATAGAGGTATGTTTTACACTCCTTTCTATATTGAAGGTTGGGCTTTGTATTGGGAGTTTAGGTATTTTGACCTGGGTTGGGCCAATAATCCTGAAGATGAGATAGGCATGTTATTTTGGCGAATGCATAGAGCAGCAAGGATAATCACCACCATTAAATATCATTTAGGCCAAATGACAGCTAATGAAATGGTCGACTTTCTTGTAGATCGGGTTGGTCATGAGAGGAATAATGCGATTAGTGAGGTCAGGAGGTATATTGATGGAAGCTATGGGCCACTTTATCAATCTGGTTACATGTTGGGCGGTATTCAGATTAGAGAATTGCATGAGGAGCTTGTTGTGAGTGGGATGATGACAGAAAAAGATTTCCATGATGAAATTTTAGCAATGAATTCAATCCCCATAGAAATGGTACGAATGTTGTTAACGGATTTGGAAATTAAGCCTAGCTATAAGCCACTTTGGCGTTTTTATGACTGATACCCTAATGGGGTATATGTTAATATTGAGAAATAAGGAGATTTTTGTATGAATAAACCAATTATTAGTTTCACAGTTTTCATTTTTGCAATGTGGCAACATATTTATGGTCAAGGACAGATTGAGCAAGGTGGCCCTTGGTGGAATTTTGCGTCTGTAATTATTGCCTTATGGGCTTCAGTATGGTTAATATCAACAAAGGCTTGGAATAAGCAATCCAATAGATCTTTATCAATGCTTGAAATCTTATCCAGAGGTGTTTTGGCAATTGTTTTTGTTAAGCATGGTATAGGCAAGGTTCTTTCTGGTCCTGGATCATCTGATAGTCAGGAAATTATGTTTCTTGTAGGCTTAATTGAGGTTGGAGGAGCATTGACAATGTTGATTGGACCAAGAGGTTTAAGAATGCTTGGCAGTTTAGGGCTTTCGGCAATAATGCTAGGAGCGATTTTCAGAGTGCATTTTGAAGCAGGTTACTCAATGGGTTCGGGATGGGAGTATCAGTTCTTGCTTTTGGTACTTTGTTGGCAGCTGTATGTTCAAGCAGGCGGATGGTGTTTGGTGAATAGATTGCAGAAAATAACACAAAATAATAATTGTGATTGCACGAAGAATGGAGATTGTTGTTCTTCGGAAGAGGTTTAATTATGGCAAAGGTGACCTATTTGATTAATGGAAAAAAAATTATCATTGATGTTCCTGTTGGATCAAGTCTTGCTCAATTTGGTATCGACAATGGGTTGGAGATTGAACATGCTTGCGGATTTAATTGTAGATGTACGACATGTTTCACTAAAATCAATAAAGGAGCCGATTTGCTAAGCGTAAAAATGGAGCATGAAAGTGAGAAGCTCGAAATGAAAGGTATGCACGGCAATGAAAGGCTGTCTTGTCAGTGCGTTGTTGAGAGGAATGGTGAGATTGAAGCGGAGTTTGAAAGCTGGCACCAGCAAGAAGATGAAGATAAAGGAGATTCAGTGTTTATATGAAAAATATTTTATTAGTTTCAACTTCCTTGAATTCAGGTTCAAGAAGCAGGAAGATGTTAAAAATAATCAAGGAAAAAATGCAAAATTTAGATTTAAATGTTGATTTTGTAGACTTGATGGATTATGAATTACCATTTTGTGATGGCAGGTATCCTTTGGCAGAATATGGAAAAAATGCTGTTAAGCTGGACGAAAAGATTAAATGGGCGGACGCTTATGTGTTTGGCATGGCTGTTTATTGCTATTCGATAAGCGGTGTTTTTAAAAACATGATTGATATATGTTGTGGTGGGATGAGCAATAAACCTTTTGGAATTGCTGCAGCATCTGGTGGAACAATGTCGTATATGGCTGTTGAAGACCTTCAGAAAATTTTATCTTTTGAAGTAAGAGCCATTGCTTATCCAAGAGTTGTTTTTGCTGCAAATGAACATTGGGACAAAGATGGAAAAAGAGATGAAGGCTTGATGGACCCTATTCCAGAAAGAATAGATGAATTCGTTGAATCTTTTTCAAATTTCATCAAAAAGATATAATTATCTATTCTTGGAGAGATGCCAGAGTGGACGAATGGGCTCGCCTGCTAAGCGAGTGAGTGGGGATGACCCGCTTCGTGGGTTCGAATCCCACTCTCTCCGTTTTTAATTTTTACTTGGATCTTCAGCCAATGATTCAGTCCATTTAAATTCCGGCTTGTTTTTGGATATTTCTTCAATCCACATTTTTACACCCTTTTTTGAAAATATATTTTTTACATTGGCGTTATCCACAATCCAAGTGCCAGTATTTATTTCATCTTCTAATTGATTTTTTGTCCAACCTGAACAGCCTATAAAAAAAATCATCTCATCATCTGTTAAAAAATCTTCATTCTCTTCAGGATTTGAATTAATTTTTCCATAATATAAACCATTTCGAATTTTCAGAAAGTCGCATTGTTCATTTTGTGAAAGTCCCCAAAATGTATTTGTATCAACTGGCCCACCTTCAGAAATATAAAATCCACTTTTGTCCAATTTGCCAATTTTTCTATTTAATATGAACCCAATTGCTCCATTTGAATCATGTTCGGCAATCAGAATTACTGTTCCATTAAAATTCGGATCTTCCAAATTTGGATTTGCAATTAGGATTTTTCCCTTTAATCTTTCTTTCACTTTGCAACATTAATCCTAGAATGATATTTTGTAATGGTTGAAAATAAAACGGTATTAATCACTGGTGCAGCAAAAAGAATTGGTGCAGAAATTGCAAAATTTCTTAAATCTGAAGGAATGAATGTCATTATTCATTACAACAGCAGCAAACAGGAAGCCATATCCTTAAGGGATGCACATGGCATCAAGATTGCATATTGTGATTTTAAAAATACTGATTCGATTAGAGATTTTTTTCAACTGTGTGAACGCAAGTTTGGATCAATAGATATTGTTATACATAATGCTAGTTATTTTCAAAATGGTAATCTTAAAAACACCAATATAAATGAATGGGAAAATCATATAAATGTAAATTTAACAGCCCCCTTTATTTTGAATCAATTGCTATTAGAGAGCATGCAGGAAACAGAAAAACTACTCATAGGTCTTATTGACAGAAGGGCTTTAAAGCCGGGCAAACAACACTTAGCTTATACGGTAAGTGAAGCAGGGTTAGTATCAATGTTTGATGTTATTTCTAATTCAGGTATTGGCATGAGAACAGGTTTAGTCGTATTAGGCCCCATTCTTCCACCCTCGTCAGGTACGATTCAAGATTTTAAAGATCAAATCTCAAAGGCGCCTGGTAATAGAGCCGGAACTTTTGATGAAATCAACAATGCGATTATGAATGTTATCAAATCAAAACAGGACAAGCAAAGATTCAATGTTGCTTGTAAAATATCCTGGTCATGAAGAGAAGACAGGATTCAGAGAGGGGAAAAGATAAAATTTCTGTCAGCGGTGTTTCGTTGAGAATGGTTATAGGTATAGAGGATTGGGAAAGAAAAGACAAACAAGAAATCCTTGTTGACTATGAATTTGAGTGCGATTGTTCAGAAGCTGGCAAAACAGATGATATAAAAGATGCAGTTGATTACAAAATTGTTAATAAAAAAGTTTTAGAACTTCAAAAATTAACAGACATTAAAACTATCGAACGTTTATCACAGTTGATAACAGATGTAATATTAGAAGACCCCAAGATTTTAAGTACAACAGTTCATGTAACAAAAATGGGTGCTTTACGATGGTCAGACAGCGTGACAGTTCAGATTACAAGACCCTAAAATGGTAAGTTTAATTATTTTATTGGGTTCAAACATTGAACCTGAATACTGGTCTGAAAAAATCATTTCAATTCTAAAAGCGCATTCATCAATTGAGAAGATTGGAAAACCATGGAAAACAAAAGCCGAAGGATCTTTTGATGCACCCGATTTTATCAACAGGGCAATAAAGATAAGCGGACAAAAGAAAATTGAAGATTGGAAAATTTTATTCAAGGAAATTGAAAAAAAATCAGGTAGACAAAAATCTAATGATCCCAATAGCCCAAGAACTTTAGATTTGGATATTGTATGGTTTGACGGAAATTGGATTGATAACCCTGGTTTAACCAGACCTTATGGAATAATCCCGATAGCTGATGTTGCAGGCGGGCTAAAAGGTCCTGATGGATTTGATTTAAAGCAGTTGGCGGCGAAGCTTAGAAAGCATCCTTCAATTCTTGGAATTTCTAAAAATCAAGCTTCTCTGCGATAGCCTTTCGATGTTTTTTTATATTTTTTCAAACCCATTCTTTTGTAGTCTTGGTTCGTGTGAGAATAATTCATCCTCCTTTCGGTCACATAATTTTTTGCCTGCCTACCGAAGACTTTAGCGACTTTGCAATTACATTTCGGACATTTCCTGATCGGCTCATCTTTTATGGATTGAATTACTTCAAAACCATTATCACTACAATATTCACATGAATTCGAATCAGTGCTTGCGTATTTGTATAAAGGATTCATGTATTCAATTCTAGGATTGTTGTTGATGATTAATACGTTGAATTTAGTTTTTCTTTTCGGAACACGTCCTGAGATTATTAAAATTAAACCAATTTACCAAGCGTTAAAAACGAGAACACACCACAAGGTAACACTTTTGTCAACTGGTCAGCATCAGGATCAAGCAAACGATCAATTTAAGGCTCTCGACATTAATCCTGATGTTAATTTCAACCTTATGAAAAGCAATCAGCAATGGATTTCTTTTTTGTACAGAGCAATTCCTAAAGTCGAAAAAGAATTATTGAAATTAAAACCAGATTGTTTGTTTGTCCAGGGAGATACGATATCCACGTTAAGCGGAGCCATTGTTGCAGGTTGTCTAAAGATTCCTTTAGCATATATTGAGTCAGGTTTAAGAACACATACTGAAAAAGAGCCGTTTCCTGAAGAAATGAATCGTGTTTTGATTAGCAAAATGGCTGATTTTAATTTTTCTCCAACTGAACAATCACGACAAAACTTGATTGAAGAAGGTGTTAAAGATGAATCAATCTTTGTTACTGGCAACACGGTTGTTGACGCCATTAAAAATGCTAAAGTTGGAAAGTGTCAAAACTACCTTGCCAACAAGCAGGTTTTGATTACACTTCACCGACAGGATAGCGCTATTTATTTAAAAGGAATTGCGATAGAGATAGCTAAGTTTGCTCAACTGCATCCAGATCTTAATTTTGTTTTTCCCGTTCATAAAAATCCAAAGATACGTGAATTGATCATGCCAACATTAAAACCAATCAATAATATTGCCCTTATCGAACCAAGAAATTATTTAGAAATGCTTAAGCTGATAAAAAAATCTTTGTTTGTCATATCTGATTCTGGTGGTATACAGGAGGAAGCAGCATCCCTAGGGGTTCCTGTTGCAATTGCCAGGGACAATACTGAAAGAGTTGAGGGTTTAAGATTGGGGATGTCTATGTTGATGGGTAGGAATCAGGATGTATTTCGAAAAAATCTTTATCTTTTTTTTAAAAAGATTTTCCAAGACAGGATTTCATTTACGGAAAACCCGTATGGTGATGGATGTGCTGCTCAAAGAATAATTAATGTCATCCATGATTTTTATGGCTTGCACAAAATTTAACAAATCACCAAACATCAAGCAATAAATAGAGCAAATAATATTAAGATAGAAAACATGCCTGAAAAAAAAATAATTCCGCCAATTGACCTCCAAGAACAAACAGCATCGATACGCTCAGAGGTTGACGAAGCAATAAGCAGGGTTATCGACACCGGTAATTTCATTCTTGGCGATGAAGTTGCACTATTTGAGAAAGACTGCGCTGAGCATATAGGAGTAAAGCATGCAGTTGGTTTGAATTCCGGGACAGATGCTTTAGTCATTGCTTTACGTGCGTTAGGAATAGGTGAAGGTGATGAGGTCATAACCACCCCTTTTACTTTTTTCGCAACAGCCGAGGCTATATGCCTTGTTGGCGCAACACCAGTTTTTGCAGATATCGAGGAGACATCTTTTAATATTGACGTATGTCAGGTTAAAAAGTTAATAAACCAACAAACAAAAGCAATAATGCCCGTTCATTTATATGGTCGCATTGCTGGATCTCAAAATGGAAAGCCAGATATGTCTGATCTTAAAAAAGCAGCAAATGAAATCCCTATTATTGAAGATGCTTGCCAGGCTTTTGGTGCTGGTTCGCCTCGTGCAGGCGCACTTGGTGATATTGGTTGTTTTTCATTTTACCCAACCAAAAACTTATCTGCTTTTGGTGATGGTGGCTTGTTAACCACGAATGATGAACATATTGCAATTAAGTCAAAAATGCTTCGACAGCACGGCGAAAAATCACGTTATAACAATGAATTATTAGGCTATAACAGTAGGCTAGATGCAATTCAGGCCGCAATCTTAAGAGTGAAGTTAAAGTATATTGATAAATGGAACATGGAAAGAAGGGGTGCAGCAGAAATATATAACAATTTATTGAATGGTTGTGAACAAATCATTACTCCCGAGATAGTTTGTGGGCATATTTTTCATCAATACACAATACGTGTTCCGGGTTTAAACAGGGATGAGTTAAAAGAAAAGATGTATGAAAAAGGCGTTATTAGTATGGTTTATTATCCAATACCTGCAAATAAATTGCCTGTTTTTGAAGACAGGTTCCCAGATTGCCCTGTATCTGAAAAATTAGCTAACGAAGTTTTATCCCTGCCTATATGGCCTGAAATAAAACCAGAACAGCAAAAGCGTGTAGTAGAAATTTTGATTCAATCCATAAAGGAAATTTCTTCATGAATGCTTCGATAATTGCCGTTGTTTCATTCGCTTTATTAATAGCTGCATACAGGTTTTATGGAGGTTTTTTGAGAAAAAAGATTTTCCAAATAGATGACAATAAAAAATCTCCTGCCGTGGAAAAAAATGATGGTGTCGAATATGTTCCAACTAGTAGATGGATTTTATTCGGACATCAATTTGCCAGCATTGCTGGGCTTGGTCCGATTGTAGGGCCTGCAATTGCGGTAATTTGGGGCTGGGCTCCAGCATTGCTCTGGGTCGTTCTGGGTTCAATATTTATAGGAGGGGTTCATGATTTTGGATCACTTGCTGCCAGTTTAAATTATCAAGGAAGAGGTATTGGCGATATCACAGAAGAAATTGTTGGCAAGAGAGCAAAAAATCTTTTTTTAATCATCATTTTCTTTTTGCTTGCTTTAGCAATGGGTGTTTTTGCGATATTAATCGCAGGACTTTTTGGAAAATTTCACGAGGTGATAGTCCCGGTTTTTGGATTGATTGGTGTTGCTATGATTTTTGGAACTGCATTGAAGAAAATGGGAGTGCCTTTGATACCCGCTTCAATCGTGGGTGTGGGTTTGAATCTCGGATTAATTTTGATCGGAATAAATCATCCTGTTGAATGGGGCACCTCAGAACAATGGATAACAATATTGTTAATTTATGCAATGTTGGCAAGTGTTTTACCTGTTTGGCTATTGTTAACCCCAAGAGATTATTTGAACTCTTATAAGCTTTATGTTTTTTTAGGTGCAATTACATTAGGTTTATTTTTTGGAAAGCAGGATTTTCAAATGGTTGCTCCTGCGATACAGCCAGTTGTTGAAGGTGCTCCATCAATATTCCCATTTTTATTTATAACGGTAGCATGCGGTGCCATTTCAGGTTTTCACTGTTTGGTTTCAAGCGGTACAACCGTTAGGCAGTTAGAAAAAAGAACAGATAGCCAGATGCTCGGTTATGGAGCAATGCTTCTGGAAGGGGCTTTTGCTGTTTTGGTGATAATTGCTTGTACTTCTGGGGTTGGCCAGGATTTTTGGAATAAAAATTATATGGTTTGGGATTCTATTGAAGGAGGTGCACTTTCATCTTTTATTGTTGGTGGTGGCAATATGATTGCTGGTCTTGGCCTGGATGTAACATTTTCACAAACATTTGTTGCTGTTGTAACAATAGCTTTTGCTATGACGACATTAGACAGCGCCACAAGACTTTTAAGGTATAACGTAGAGGAGATTGGCAGGTCATTTAACTTTCCCAAACTACAAAACAAGTATATAGCCGGGATTTTTGCTATAGTTTCAATAGCATTTTTTGCATTTATGAAAATAGGCGGTAAGCCTGCCGGATTAACATTATGGTCTCTTTTTGGCACAACTAACCAGTTGCTTGGCGGTTTAGCGTTGTTGGTGATAACCGTTTGGCTTGCGAAAACAAAAAAACCAACATGGTTAACTTATTGGCCTATGATGTTTTTATTTTCAATGACTATTTGGGCTATGGTCATAAATTTGACAACTTTCTATAATGAAAATCAATGGGAACCTTTCTTTGTTGGCTTGGGTATTTTTATTCTCGCAATTTTAATAATCCAAGAATCATTTCAGGTTTTAAAAAAGAAAGTAAATTAAAGAATGTTAAAAAGGGAGGTTGCCCTCCCTTTTAACGAAGAATCAATGTGTTACTCGTTTAAAGTTTCCACTTGATCAATGGTTGTACCCATCCAACCATCTACAGCATCTTGTAAATCTTGAGCCATTGTGTTCATAGGTGCCGCTTCCCTCCAAGCAGCGAATAAACCCTCTAATGCTCCATTGACATCATCTGGATTTTCTACAAGATAGGTTATGGCATCAGTTAAAGCCGCAACAGCCATTCTCAACAATGATCCGATATTTGCTTGTGCCTCTGAAGGAAAAAGATTTTCAGACATGTTTGCCGCCCAGGTGATCCTGTCTTTGCTTTGTTCAATTAACGAAGTAGAGGCCGAAACACTTTGTTCAATCGCTCCAACTACTTCAATTTGAGCATCCATCATTTGGCTTAATTTGTCACCAACATCTCCTACTGCTGTTTTGTATTCAACAAGAATACCATCAACACGTCCAGTCATGCTGTCCGCACTCATGATGTAATTAGCTGATGCATCTAATACTCTCCACATTCCCACCGCTAAAACTATAAATAATGCAGTTTGTGCTAAAGTTTTTAATTTGTCTATAGACATAAATATTACCTCCTAATTATTCCCTAAAATCGGTTTGATAAAGGGCTGTGAATTTAAATTCACTATTACATATACTCAAGACAAACACTGTTGGTTTCCTTATACATACGCTTGCGCGCATGCTCGATCGTGAATATGCGCGGAATACATGCGTCAGCGCACTGGCGAAGCGTATAAAATTAATCTGTATGTATAAAAAACTTTTATTATTTTTCATTTTCTCTGCATGGTTCAATTCCCTTGAGTTAAAAACACAAGAAGCATTTGAGAAAGTAGTGACAAGAATTGCTTTTGGGTCTTGTGCAAATCAAAATGCAGAACAGATTATTTGGTCTGCTGTGAATGATTGGGATCCAGATGTTTTTATGTTTCTTGGTGACAATATTTATGGGGATACTGAAAATATGGACCATCTTAAGGCTCAGTATGAAAAACTAGGACAAAAACCAGGCTATCAAACGTTAAAAGATAATGCATTTATTGTTGCAACTTGGGACGATCATGATTACGGCGTTAACGATGGAGGGCTAGAGTACCCCAAAAAAGAAGAATCTAAAAAGGTAATGTTGGATTTTTTTGAAGAACCCGATGGTTCAGAAAGATGGCAGCACCCAGGAATTTATCACTCATATCTTTTCGGGCCTGCAGAACAAAGGGTTCAATTGATTCTTTTAGACGTAAGAACATTTCGTACAAAGCTTTCCTCCAGTCCTAGAGATGATCGTATGTCTGAAAGATTTATGGGTTCATATACTCCAACAATAGATCAAGAATCCACAATGTTGGGTGAAGATCAGTGGGAGTGGCTTGAAAAACAGCTTCAAATTCCAGCAAAGGTTAGGTTGTTTGGCATGAGCACACAATTCTTAGCTGAATTTAATGGATGGGAAGCTTGGGCTAATATGCCATTAGAAAAAGAAAGGATGATTCAGCTGATTCGAAAAACCAAAGCCGAAGGTGTAATTTTTTTAAGTGGAGATACACATTGGGCTGAATTATCCATGGTTGAGGAAGAAGGGCTCTACCCTCTTTACGACCTAACCTCCAGCGGTTTAACTAATGTCTGGTCAGGTGTTGCTCCAAATAAAAACAGAATAAAAAAACCCTTTCTTAATAAAAATTTTGGATTTGTTGAAATTGATTGGAGTTTACAAGATCCAAAGATTGGATTAGGTGTTATTGATGTTAATGGGGAAGAAAAAATATTTCATTCTTTTGGATTGAGCAGCTTGAACAATCCCAAATACACACTTGAAAAAAAGCTTATCAGCTCGTCAATATATCGAAATATTTTTACTCCAAAATTTGAAGGCACCTGGGATTCTTCTTATGGCTTAATGAAAATTGATAAAGTGAAAGAAAAAGGAAAAACTTATTATTTGGGTAGCTATAAGGATCCAGAAACAGGATTACAGTCAGGCACGTTCAAAGGCTTGATTACACGCATGAATGATGAAATTGTTTTAAAAGCTGAATGGAAAAATCCCTCTTCAAAGCCATCAAGCGGACAGGTTCGTTTTTCATTAAGTGGAAATCAGAATTTTATGTTTGGGGAATGGAAATTTTCAGATGAAAAAAATTATCGTTATTCCTGGTCAGCAGAAAGGATTAAAGAATAAATGGTTTCTAAAAAATTTATTGATGATATAAAAAAGTTTAACAGCATGTACAAACTTGACATGCCTGCAAGCCCAAAAGTACGTGAATTAAAAATCCTTCAAGGTTTCCAGGACATTATCTCTGAAGAGGTCAAAGAAGCCGAAGATATTTTTGAAATGTACAAGGGTAAAAACAGTGATGACCTATCCAAAGAGGAGAGGCTTGAAATACTTACAGCGGTTTCTGATTGGTTGGGTGATATGGTTGTTTATTGTTTTACTCAGGCTCAAAGTTGGGGTCTTCCAATGGAAGATGTTTTGAATGTTATTATGGACTCCAATTTTTCCAAACTGGATCAAGATGGAAATCCTATTTATGATGATCGCGGTAAGGTTTTGAAAGGTCCTAATTACTGGAAGCCTGAACCTAAAATTAAAGAAATTCTAAAAAGAGATTTGAAGCAATAAGTATTTGAGTAAAGATTTTTTTTCAATAGTTTTAGGGACCGTGCAAGATGGCGGTTACCCTCATATAGGTTCCTCTAACCCAGAACAAAAAGAATATTTTCAAGAATCCAAGATCAAAGAAAAAATAACATCCTTAGGGATTGTTGACAAGATTGAGAATAAAAGTTTTTTAATAGATGCAACTCCACACCTTCCATACCAGTTGAATCAACTTTCAGAACATTCTAGCAATCCTCTGTCTGGAATACTTGTTACACATGTTCATTGGGGACATATAGGAGGCTTGGGGTGGTTGAGCAGGGAGGGTTTGAATCATGGGCGTTTTAAAATTTTTTCAAGTTATGAAAATATTTCAATAATTAGAAAATATTGTGATATTTTTGAATTTAAAACAAATATTTCTTTTGAAAAGGTAAAAGAAGGCAATATTTTTAATTTGACTGAAAACATTACAGCTACTGCTGTAAA
>CEQM01012201.1_pt1 | contig 16435 bp, 12 predicted proteins | sample 531111 | NCBI WGS metagenome assembly CEQM01 (sample SAMEA2621278, study PRJEB7988) | marine metagenome | biome: marine biome (ENVO:00000447); feature: deep chlorophyll maximum layer (ENVO:xxxxxxxx); material: "saline water (ENVO:00002010), including plankton (ENVO:xxxxxxxx)" | depth 120 m
GCAATGAAACGGTAACCTATGTTTCTCAATGGAAGTGGAATCAGCCAGAATAATGGATACCACATTTTGTAATACCATCGCATGTACAACAGGCCTCGGATTCCTGCTGCAGAACGGATGTAGGGTTTGCCTTTGCGAATCAAATAAACCGAATCTGCATCCCGCATTTTAGGAGGCAATGTTGCAATCACTCGTTGCGCATCCTCGTCCATAATCGGGCGATATCCCAACTGTTTTCCTTTTCCTAATCGCTTGTCGATAAATGTGGCAAGACGATGACAGAGTCCACAATCACCGTCCAAGAACAAGAAGTCTCGAGTGTCATCAGGTTTGATTCGTTCTGCAACTTCAATCGACCAAGTGTGAACTTGAAGCCCATCAGCCATATGGACAAGATCTGGTGTATGTTCATCCACCCCTAGATTGTATGAAGCGAGCAATGAGTTTCGTTCCACGGTTACTTCGGCATCATGATATGTCCATGGATTGTGATGAACATAGGCTCTACGCAGGCACCCTTTATGTTCACTATACAAGCAATAGCGTTCGAACAGGAATGCTTCCAATGAGCCTTTTTCGGCGACCATTTCAGATCCTTTCTTTGTTGAAACACCTTTCAGTTCAGCTCCGTCTTTCTTCCGTTTTGAAGACCATGTGAAGGTGGAGTCGTCTACTCGTATCTTCGCCTTAGCGTATCGATATGCAAGGCCATAGGCACGTGGTGCATAGGAACAGGTCACCCAACTCTTTGCATCGAGCGTGAGGAAGAACACACCTGGCTTACCATCCTTAACCACATAGGCGCGAATATTGAATTCAGGAAATGTAGAGACGCCTGGAACCCATGGTAAGCCCCGAGGACGTACCTTCTCCATCATGAACGGAATAGCACCAATGTACGCCTTTCCTTCATACAAATCAATTTCAAATCCTTCTGGTAGATGGGGTTGCAATGCCTTTGGGTCAACTTCCCAATGCATGAATGTCAAATGACGCCATTCCTGCGATATTGCATAGGGTCGAGAAGGGAGCGCAAACGGAACATGTTCCAAAGGAAACGCCTCGCCCATGGTAAAGGCAAACGGTGGATGTGTTTCAACATACGTTATGCAGAAGCATGTCGAAGCATCATCATCGATGAAAGAACGGCGAGAAGTCCGCCAAGAGGAACGGCCATGATCATGCCTTGTCCAGAAAGGAGTGTTGCTGAAAAGACTGCAATCATCGCTCCACTCAAACCAGCTAGTTGCCAAAGTGGAAGTGCTCTCGCTTCTCGTTCAAGCATCCATGGTAAAGCCATTGTTGCAATCAATGCAAACCATGAACCAAGCAAGAGGAAAGGAGAGTACGGATGGACCACGAACAACAACATCGGCCCAAACAAAAGCGTCCAACGAGCCCAATCCAATTCGGGACGCGAACCGTCATCAAATCCAAGCATTGGAAGAAGTAGGACCATTGCCATCATCACAGAAATCCATCCAACCAGCCAGAAAGAGGAACGAATCGCTGTTGCATCGGGAGCATCTTGTTGATGCATAAGCCAAGAAGTGACAACAATCAACAATGCTAGTGAGACTCCAATGCTGAATGCTAAGGCTCGACTTCGCCCATCCCCAGCGCCAAGTTTCGAATCAATATCGCGCATGGGTCTTCCAAACACGTGAAGATTGAATCCAACAAAGATCCACATCCACATCATGGCAACTTTGTCGTCTTGATAGGGATCAATCCACCATTCAGCGTCAAACACTGAGGAATCCATGAAGGCCATAGTCAGGTATGCAAAAGCCGTCAGATAGAGTGGAGATGTTGGCAAATACATTCGATTACCATCTCTTTTCATCTTTTGAGATGGACCATACATCGACATCAATCCACTGATTACAACCACCTCTGCAATCAGTAATGTAACGACCATCCAAACATCGATTGAAGGGCCAGGGAGAGGAGTTAATGGGAAACTTTCAGGGGCAATATAGGCTGAATCGTCGAAGAACATTGTTGCAGATACCAGCAACATAAGAGCCAACGTTCGTTTGAATTTCTGGAGATGTTCATCTTTCCATGTCCCCTTCATTCCTTGACCGTTCCATGCAAACAAATAGACCAATGGAAGAAGCATCCATTCAACGATCCCATCTCCAGCAAAGAGAACATGAAGTCGATCTGTGAGCGAAGAATCCGTTTGAAGATAAGAGATGACTTCCAAATGACCTGTATCATGGCCGAGTATGGATGACATACGCAAAGAGACAATAACGGCAAGAAGCGTAAATGGTAGCCATCGTAATGCCATTAACAGTCGCTGACTACGGTCTTTTGCAAATGATTCAATGGTTTTTGGAAATAACCAGATGGCTATGGAACCGAAAAACAACGGCACCAACCATGGCATTTCGTCACCGAGCATGTCCCGACCAGACATCAACGCGATATGATGGTAACGGCGTTCGCAATGCAAAAAGGGGCGAGACTGTAGGGCGGGACATGGGGGCCAGAGAAAGTGAGACCAGCTTGCTCGAGCAAGCAGAGGTTGCACCCCTGACTGGATTTGCCCAGTCCCTTGGAATCTTGAAACAAGACTGGATTGATGTTGCTACGACTCCATTGCCTGAAACACTGCGTCTTTCAATGCATCATCATGACAAAGATTGGACGAGAGAGAAAATCATCGAAATGGGTGGAAAGCCAATTGCATGGTCGCATGGAAATGAGGCATATGAGATGCCATTTGCTCGCGGTCAAGCGGCCAGAGATGGAACTCGGGAACTGCTTGCTCTTCTCCATGATACAGGGCGCATCACGCGTCAAGAAGCGGCCAGTATGCTTCCGATTCTGGTTCTTGACCCTCAACCAAATACACTCTTACTCGATCTCTGTGCAGCACCCGGGTCAAAGGCAACACATGCTGCTGAACGGATGGCTCCAACGGGTGTAGTAGTTGCGAACGAACCGATTTCAGGTCGCGTCAATATGCTTGCAAGCAATCGAGGCCGACTGTCCCTTGGCAACGTTATCGTCAGTCAACATGATGGACGCCATATTGGGAGAATCCCTGAACCTGGTTTCGATGCAATCGTCGCAGATGTCCCTTGTACAGGGAGTGCAACAGCGAGAAAGAACAAGGACGTCTGGTGGAGTTGGTCTCCACGAGGTGGACGGACCATGTTCCAATTGCAAGTTGACATCTCGAAGAGAGGTGCTCAACTTCTAAGGCCAGGAGGTAATATGGTTTACTCAACGTGTTCACTCGATCCGACTGAAAACGAGGCGGTCATTGCTGAATTACTCCGCCAATGCCCTTGGCTTGAACTGGTCGATATCGACGATTCAAAGGTTGAGGGTTTGACATGGCACCGTGGATTAACCGATTGGGAACAAATCGATGAAGAAGGAAACGTCGCAGAAGATCGAACTTCCGTTCCATTCTACAAGCCTCAATATGACCCTCCAACCGAGCAAGATATTCTTGATGTGTTGCCGTATTGTCGTCGACTCTATCCTGCTGATAACAACACGGGTGGCTTCTTTGTCGCAATGCTTCATCATCGAGAAGAAGCAACACCTGAAGGCGTTGCTCGAACCTTTGTCGACAAGTTAGCACATCGAAAAGCGGAAAGCGGTTGGGAGCCTCGTCAGTTGGAGACACCTCCAAACAATCGCCATACTGTTCTCCAAGCAAGTGATGAAGAAATTCAGGAAGTTCTCGAACAATGTCAATTGACACAAACCGACTATTCGTGGTGGAGAAGAGGAAAGAGAATGGCCATTGCACCGCAAATCGTTTACGATCGTATTTGGTCAAAACAAACACCAAACAAACGTGGAAACAGATGGCCGGCTGGAAGTTTTCACCCATTGCAAGTTCTCCATGTTGGATTGCCTGCCTTTGTTGTAAAGAGTGGTCGCTGGCGAGCACGTCAGGAATCAATTCCTCTCATTTATCCGCATCTTTGTGATGACATTCTCGTTATCGATGAAGTCATGTTGCAACGATTGTTGCGAGATGAAGCGCCGACTCGCGAAGAATTTGCTGAAGCCTATGAAACTGAACTGTCCTCTGGAGCGCTATTGGTTCGCATCAAACATTCAACTGGAGATTTGATCATTAGCGCATGGTGCGGAACTCGAATCACCTTAATGCTCGATAAGGCTGAGCGTCGATTACTCGAGATTCGTTTGGGAATGGAGGAAGAGGAATGAAGCGTTGGTCTTTGTTTGCTCTTGTCCTCTTTCTACCGTTGGCGTCCGCATCAACCAGTTTGCATCTGGAATGGGAACTCGGAGAACAAACAGATGTCGAACATCGATACGTTGAACACTTTCCTGACCAACTGATGCAATGCCAAGATTGCAATGCAACAAATGATGGCGATGTTGTTGTCAACTGGTGGAGGCATAGTGAAACGACGGGATCGGATTGGCCAGATGATGATGCGAATCTACGCGCTGGAACAAACGGGATTGAGCTTGATCAAACAGCCTCGCTCATCAATGGAAATGGCGAAGATACACGTCAGCACCTTGTCGACTTAACAGGAACATTATCGATTCGTTCAGATTATGAGGACCAATACTACTTTGTTGCAAACATGACCTTTACACCAACGGTTGAACTACGTGATGATGCTTTGATGCAAATTCTGTTTATCGAAGGCGATGCAACAGATCAACATGGTAGAGAGCTCCCTTCATTGGTTCGCGATATGACCTCTGATGTTGGTTTCTTTACCAAGGCGAACAACTCCTCAGCGGTCGATGTTGAAATCTCCTATGAGCATCTGTCGGCAGCAGGTGTTGATCTTTCAGAAGAAGCATATGGATGGCGCGTCATCTTCGTTGTTCTGGGAGCTGAAGACAATGCAACAGGTCAACCTGGCGTTATTGCCATGTACGAAACATCGGTTCCAACTTCCACAGAAGACCTCACCGTTCTCGACCATCTGCCACCGCTTGCAATGATTATCGTAGCTGCTTTCATCATCGGCTCAGTTATTCGTGGCTCTCTCAATCAAGAACATGGGCTACCAGAAATACGGGCGTTATGGAAGGATTCGAAAGACCCTGTCGTCCGTATTGAGATTCTAGCAAAAAAGAAATTGATCACAATTGAAGGCTGTGAGGCGATTGCTCCTTGGACTATGCGCGGGGGCGTTAAGCGAAGTAAAATCGAGCCAGGTGAAGCATTTACATTCGAAGTACGTCTCAAAAAGTGGCATCAACAAGGACTTCTTATTCTCTTGAAAATGGATGTCGAGAGTCTTGGTGGATGGACGCAAAACATTCGTCTACCCGGTCGCAAAGACGAGGAACGAAGCGTTGAAGTCGAAGCCTGATAACGGCCAACTATGCAACTCGATGATACCGACCGAAGGCTCCTCGCTGTTCTGCTTGAAGATGCACGTATCAGCCAACGAGGCCTTGCTCAAAGGATAGGAGTTGCACAAGGAACCATCACCAATCGACTCCGTCGATTGGAAAATCTCGGTGTCATCAAAGGATATACTGTCCTCTTAGAGCCTGAAAGCATCGGTTGGACGATGACGGTTATTACTGGATTACGAATCGAAAAAGGTTCGATGATCAACGTTCAACAAAACATTGCTGCAGACCCGCGAGTCTTTGCTGTTTACGACGTAACAGGCGACTACGATTCGATGGTTCTCGCACGAGTTCAAAGCAGAAAGGATTTGGATGATTTAACCAAGACTGTGTTCACGCTCAAAGGCGTACAGCGTTCATTTACTCAAGTTGTACTCAATACGGTGAAGGAAGATGGTAGAGTGCTACCACCTGTGGTTTGAGAACCGCTTATTCAACGGTCTTGACTTGTATTTGCCAGCGCTTTTTGCTCTTGACATATCTACTGGATGTGATTTCCACATCATGAGCTGAGTTCACTGCCATGGTCGCATCCTTTAGCGTCCATTCCATTTCTGTCATTTTATTGCGCCAGTAGACGCCTGTAATCTTCTTATTCAAGCGGAAGACAATGCCTTCATTTTCTCCAGTGAGATGATTGATGACTCTTGCTTGGCGTACAATATCTCCTTCTTGTGGCGCTGTGGATTCAGCAGCCTCGTTGGCTTCACTTGCTTTGGCTTTCTGCTTCGTTATCAGTTGAACCTTTGACCAGTCTTGGAGTTCAGTATATCCAAATGTGATCGTGGCAAGATCCTCGTATGGATGTTCTTCGTCATTCATTTCATGAGGATTATGCAATCCAACTAAATCCTCATATTCCAAATCGATAACTTCGATTCGATCGCCCTGTCGTGGGATGAGTTCTCCTGTGAATTTTGGACCTTTGAACAGGGTTGACCACCACCCGCGCGCATTAATGATACGTAATTCGCGAAACTTGACTCTCCACTCTCGAATAATTCGAGGTGATGTAAGGTCGCCTTCGTGTCTTGCTTCATTCGGAAATTGGATGCTGTCCCAGGTTCCAAACATGGAAAGAAGTGTATTCAGTGCTTTGATCGTTTCCGAATCAAATTCTTCGAAATGTTCACGCGGTTGGCATAGGATATCTTTCACCTTCTCTTTCGAGTCGGCTACAAATGAACCCGTTATTGCCTTAGGTTGAACAGATTCTTTGACTTCACCATTTCCAACACAAGCCAAAACCGTCTCAATAACATCACTCTCGAGAACAATACCCACCTCTCGAGAAATCTCTCGGAATCGACCTACTGCTTCTTCGAGTTTAGCAAATGTCCATCCTCTTGATTGCCCGTTTTGGTACAGTACATGGTCCTGCATTGTGATGTCGCCTTTGTAATTCTTGACTTCGATAAAGACGATTCTATCGTTCATGAGAACGATGACATCAGCCTCTCTACGGCTCCTTCCTGTGGTGATTTGGTTGATTCGAGAGGAATGGTATGCCTCCACAACACCGTTAATTTTCCGAATGTAATCAAGTAGATCAAGTTCAGATTTTGTTGCTGCTAGTTTCGCGAAATCTGGTTTAGGGTACGGTTTGAGGTCTCGGCCTTTCAACCACCGATAATTCCTCAGAAGCCCCATGGTTATTGTTCTCCTTGCACAGTATTTGAACTTCAACCTTGAATCCTATGAATCCGATGTTAAGGGCTCGTCGCCCCCCATGTAGGGCATGAGTGCTCCTGCAAGGCCACCAAGGCTCTCGACGACGCGGGTTTCGGGTTTCAGTGTCTTCATGAGGACACGTCGTAATTCTTCATCGATTTGAACATCAAACGATTCGAGTCTCCGACGTAGATTTGATTGCAATCTGCCGCCGGTTCGATCCCAATCCATGAGAAGTGTCATAGTGGCTTTTCCATCGTTGGTTCGAGTTCCGTATGTTTCATACAAATACGCAACTAAACGATCCATTCCCCATCCTCTGTTCACAACTTCGAGGGGGCCTGTAAACCCGAGACGTTTCAGCGCGATTTTGTCGCGGGGACCTTCAACAATGATGGCAAATGCTTCATCCCGGTTTCGTAACCGAGCTGTTCCGAGAGCCTTTCCAGCTTTCTGAAAACGTTCGATGGTGTTGGGTGAATTATTCATCTCCAAAGCCCCTTAAACGCCTACTGGCCTGATGACACGTCATTGGTTTAGGTTTTTCAATAAACGTATTGATTCAAAGGGAGAGAACATACGTTCATATGAAAGAAAATAAGAGGAAAGAATTTCAATCTGGTGCTTGCTTTACGCCAATGCTTAAAGTAGGCTTTACCGCCCGTTTAATCAGGGTGGTACCATGCCAGCGGAAGATACCGTTTTCTACGTCCTTTACGACAAATTCATGTTCTGGTCGATTCTTGTCGCCATATTCACATTCGGTTGGCTGTTTACAGCAATATTGAGATATCGCGACGGTGTTGAACCCGATACAACTGATATCGACCACATCGAAGTTGGGGCGTTCCCTGTCGACCGGCATAACACTCCCTTGGAGCTGATGTTCTACCTCCTGCCAACCGTTCTCGTTGTCTGGCTTACAGTCATGGCACTTGGTTCAAATTCTGCTGTTTGGAACTTTGACGAAGAGGGAGAAACCTTTGACATCACAGTCAATGCTTACCAATGGTATTTCGAATTCGTCTATGAGGAATCGCTCACTTGGGAAGACACAGATACTGGAATTGAGGTTGTTTGGGACTCGGCAACATCATCACTGCAAGTCACTGCCGATCCAACGACGGCCGCTTCTTCGATTGAAGTGAAAATTGGAGCTCTTGAGAGTGAACTCTTCTTCAATGGCACAGACATAAGGGCGTTGACGAATACAGAATACAGTCCGTATCAACACAATCATGTCAAGGTCTACGACGCTGACGGCGTACTCCTCCACACATGGGAACACATCCCTATCGGCCACAAACTGATCACGCCATCAAACCCGATGATCATCCCCTGTGACGAGGTCATCATAGCCAACATGCACTCTAAACCTGTTGACCCATCGGACACCCGAAACGTCGGCGTACAACACGCTTTCTGGCTCCCAGAATGGGGAATGAAGGAAGACTTCGTGCCTGGATTGGAAAGTGGAACAACAATTGGATTCATTCCCGATGACACTGGCACATTCCCAATCCGCTGTGCTGAATACTGTGGAATGCAACACTCGATCATGACCGGTGAAGTGATGGTTGTCGCCCGCGAGGGAATGACCTGCGACTTGGATACTGGAGTCAAGAAGAGTGGTTCAAGTTCAGCAAGCAACTACGATGGAGGCGGAATGTGATGCAACGACGCACGATTGCACTTCTCGGGCTTGTTATCGCCTCATTGATGCTCATCCCACAATTCAGTGCCATGCCCGGAGGTATTGGGCAAGGAGCAAATGCTGGATGTTCATGTCACGCCGGAGGTAACGATGGTTCAACAACAATCCTCGTTGAAGGGTTGCCTGAAGTTTTCAACGCAAGTGAAACCTACACATTCACAATCACACTCGTTAACGACGATATGACATACTACGGCAATAAAGATCCTGCAGAAGGGTGGAGTGGTGTTCAAGGCGGGTTCCGTATTCTCGTCGAAGGTGGCGGAAGCGTCACAACTGTTGATGAATCCTACAGCCAAATAATCGATGGTGGACTCACACATACTGATGACGGGAACAAATTCGATTCATGGGATTTTGAATTCACTGCGCCTGGAAGCGACACCGACACGACTGAAATCACCATCATTGGAAATAAAGTCAGCGGCGGTGCAGTCAGCGGCGGCGCTACTGGTAGCGGAGATGGCGCAGGCAACGATTACTGGAACATCAAGAGCGTTGTTGTTCCTGGATTGAATGCAGAAGCTCAGGCTCCGACAGCACCTCCATTGGTCATTCTTTTGACCGCTATTGGATTGGCTCTCTCAATCATTCTTCTTGGGACAATGTGGGTCTTTTATCGACGCAACCCTGAGACATTCACCATCGGAAACTTCTGGGGCTACCTCAAGCCTTGGTTGACCACAACTGACCACAAAGAAGTCGGTATCCTTTACTTCCTGTTTGGATTCTTCTTCTTCCTCGTCGGTGGTGTCTTGGCACTTCTGTTCAGAATTCAATTGGCTTTGCCAGAAAATGATTTCTTGACACAACAAGAATACAACTCATTCTTTACACTTCACGGAACAACCATGATTTTCCTTGGCGCTATGCCAATGATTGCTGGTTTCCTGAACTACGTACTCCCTCTGCAAATTGGAGCAAAGGATCTAGCATTCCCTCGAATTAACGCAATGGGATTGTGGCTCTTGGTCTTCTCAACACCTCTGATCTTCTCTGGTATTTGGTCTGGAGAAGGTGCGGACATTACGTGGGTTATGTACCCTCCATATTCGTCCCTAAGTGATGCTGGTGATTACGGCGCCAACGCTGGTGCGACTGCGTTCCTTGCAGGAATGATGATGCTCGGTGCATCCTCTACGCTTGGTGGCGTCAATTTCATTACCACAGTGTTCACCATGCGTGCTCCAGGAATCACTTGGATGAAGATGCCCCTGTTCACATGGTCAGCGTTCGTGAGTGTCTTCATGCTCTTCATGTCCCTTCCTGCATTGATTATCGGTGTAGCCTTCCTCGTGTTTGACCATACGATAGGTTCGACGTTCTTCACCAGCGGAGGAGATCCCTTGCTATTCCAGCACCTGTTCTGGTTCTTCGGGCATCCTGAAGTATACGTGGTGATTATTCCTGCGTTCGGTATCGTATCGGAAGTTCTTGCAACAAGTGCACGACGTTCCATCTTTGGTTACAAGTCAATGGTATTCGCTATGGCCGGAATCGGCGTTGTTGGATTCATTGTCTGGGGACACCACATGCTCACATCTGGTATGGATCCGTTCTGGAGAGCTGCATTCATGATTACAACCATGGCTGTAGCGATTCCAACTGGGGCGAAGATCTTCAACTGGCTGATGACGCTTTGGGGCGGTTCTCTTGTCATGAAGACGCACACGCTCTGGTCTCTTGGATTCCTTATCACCTTCACACTCGGTGGTATCTCTGGTATGTTCTTCCCTGTTGCAGGTCTTGACACGCACTTCCACGATTCGTACTTCGTCGTTGCTCACTTCCACTATGTGTTCATCGGCGGTACTGTCTTCGCTCTGTTCTCCGGAATTTACTACTGGTACCCTAAGGCGACTGGACGTAAACTCAACGAGACACTCGGTCTTTGGCACTTCTTGATTGGATTCGCTTCTTACAACGCTGCGTTCTGGCCTATGCACGCTTTGGGTATCCAAGGAATGCCTCGACGAACACACTCCTACACTGTCGAAAGTGGCTTTGCTGAGTACAACATGGCAATCACCATCTTTGCATTCATCTTCGGAATTAGCCAACTCCTCCTCGTATGGAACATCATCTACTCTGGCCGTAATGGCGAGAAGGTTGGAAAAGATCCGTGGGGCGGATGGTCTCTCGAATGGTCGACCACTTCACCACCACCAACGCCTTCCTTCCACGTCATTCCAACACAACGTGACATGAACGAAATCTACGGACATCATGACGATGCTGAAGATTCAATCAAGGACAAGTTATGGAAAGGGAAGAAGAAGAAACCAGCGAGTTCGGTTATTCTCGACCCTACTGATGAAGCAACGGAGGTGAGCTCATGAGTGGCGGAGGACACAGTGATGTAAAGAACGCTATTTGGATGAGAGCACTGCTCATGGCAGGTATCATTCTCGGTCTCGGTATTGCATCATTCGTCGGTCTTGGCGTTGTTGTTGCTGGTATGAAAGAAACGACTTGGGACGAAGAGGAAGCTCACTACGATGCCGCTAAAGAGGAGTGGGAAAATGCTGTTGCAAGTGACTCTATTCAAAGCGATAACAAAAGTGAGCCATTATACATTGCAAAGGAAAAGGCCCACAATGGCGAGATTGATGCTCACCTTTCCTATCTCACTTATCGAGTTGCAGGATTGACGTTGCTTTTCGTTTCGATTACCTTCACTGCATTCCTTGCTATCAGTGGCGTACTCAATTCAGCACAACCTGATGAAGAACATCACGATGATCACCACGGTCATGAAGAACATCATGGATCTGCATCTCCAATCATCTTTGCATTCGGTTGTATGCTGTTCCTTATTGGATTCCCTGACTTTGCTGATGGACTCCATTCCCTCATGCTGGGAAGCGGGTCTGGTGCCATTTCAGATCTCTCTGTTGGAATGATTGGATTGACGATCATTACCATCGGTATCGCGAACTGGTGGAGAGAGGATCTTCCATTCAAGGGATATGGTGAGCAAATTGCAACATCTGATCCATTCGTTGGGCAACACATCCGTAAGGCTGGTATCTGGGTCTTCTTGATGTCTGAAGTCATGGTCTTCGCTACGTTCTTTTCCTCGTACCTACGTATGAGAACAGAATGGTGCACAAAGTGGGCTCTTGATGAAGGGAACTGCAAGGAAGGCGAGACGGAATGGGTTCTCACTGCCTCTGATTACCTCCGCCCAGATGGTGGCAAAGTAGACGGGTTAGGGGAATCAGTTGGTGATTTTTGGACACTCTTACCAGGTGCAGTCAATACATTCGCACTGATTATCTCTTCATACACCATTGTCTTGGCACTGAAGATTGCAAAGTCTCACGACTACAAGGTTCCATCTGGATTCATGGGCAAACTCATGCCTGACAAGAAGACTGCAATCCGTAACTATCTGATTGTTACACTCGCTCTTGGTACAATGTTCATTGTGCTTAAGTTGGTTGAGTGGAGTCATCTTATCGCAGAAGGATTCACTGTTGGAACAGAACAAGGTTCAATCTTCTACGTGGCTACTGGTGCACACGGCGTCCACGTCTTCGCGGGATTGTTGATCATGCTCTACATGATCTTCAAGGCCGATACCGTCGAGTGGGACGAGGACAATGCACAGGGAATCGAGTACTTCGGTCTCTACTGGCACTTTGTCGATCTAGCTTGGGTTGTTATCTTCCCAGCATTCTATCTATACTGAGGTGAAACTATGGGAGAACACAAATTAATTATGGGCAAAGACATTTACTTCTGGAACTTCATCATTTTGATGTTCTTCACTTTGTTTGAAGTAGGCGCAGTTTTCTTCCCAACATATCCAGGAACTGACGTTCGTGTCTCGGTGTATGTTGTGTGGGGGATTCTCATCGTTGTTGGAATTATCAAAGGATTCGGAATCAGCGCTTTCTTCATGCACCTTTGGGATGACCCGAAAATATACCTTCGAGTCGCATTGTTCCCAACTCTCTTCGTTCTGTTGATGCTTTGGGGTATTGGCCTTTCCAACCCTGAAGGCGTAAATGGCCTTCCTGGCTGGTGCACACCGGACTGGGGAGAGCAATACGCAACAGAACGTTGAGTCGATGTTATGAGACGAATTGCATTATTTCTAGTAGCCCTGCTGATGTCTGTTACCCTCGTAAGCGTCCCTGCCTCTGCGTACAATGGATTCCAATTATCAAGTTCAAGCGTGGGTAATTTTACCTTGACCGATCAGAATAATTCGGAAATGAAGTTCACCGACATGACACAGGACATCGTCGTAGTGTCTTTCCTCTTCACACGATGCACTGATGTTTGTCCAATCATTACTCAAAATTTGAAGCTTGTTCAGCAACAAATACCTGATGAAATCGCTGATGATGTTGGGTTTGTTTCAATTACGCTCGACCCTCGATTCGATACTCCTGAAGTCCTTTCCGACTATATGGAACTTCATGGCGTTGAATGGCCACATCTTACAGGAACCAGTGCAGAACTTGCTGATGTTTGGCCTCGATTTGGCATGGCTGTTGAAGAGATTGTCACCGACCCTCATGATGATAACGCAAGCGATATGGATGGTCAAGTGCACAATTCTAGTGTCGTTTATACAAATGAAAACGGAACCAGTCTCGAATTGATGTTCCTTCCAACTGGAATGACGTTGACAACTGTGGCAGCCGATGAAGCGGGATGGGCTTTCAACACATCTGATTCTCAGTTTGGAACCATGGTTAACGGTATTAACGGATATGATTCACCAGCGGATTGGAGTTGGTGGTGGAGCCTTAAACTGTTTAATGAGACCAGTGAAAACTGGGAAGACTCTCCTGTCGGTATTGATTCAGTCAATGCCCTAGAAGAGCAACATCTTGCATGGTTCTCGTCACAAGCGAATGCGTCTCTATTGACGACTCCTATGGGCGAAGACCCTTCCGTTCAAATCGTCTTCCCAGACAATACTACTGCTTCTACGAGTATTCCGAACTTCACTGGATATCATCTCACTCAGGGTGCCTTGGATGGCGCTGGAATCGATGTCAATATTTCTGATAGCAGCTATGGACATTTCCTTGACAGCATCAATGGCGTTTCCGCTCCAGCAGATTGGAGTTGGTGGTGGGAACTTCATACTTGGAATCAAACGAACATGACTTGGGAGGATTCACAAGTAGGCATGGATCTTGTCGATGATCCTATGACCATCGCCTGGGCTCCGAGCAGTTTCAACAATACAGACATCCCCGCTCCTGGTTTCGCAACAATTGAAGCTACAGAATGCAGCGGTTATGGCTGGATTATGGGCTCAGGTCAGAATGCCCACTGCATGTGTGATGCAGGCTATGAATGGGCTGAAGACGATATGTTGCGTTGCGTTCAAATCATCTCAGAAGACCCTGAATACACTGTTGGCCATTCAACCATCACTTACATCCTTGATGATGAAAAGAAGCCTCGAGTCTCTTGGCTTAGTGACAAGTGGCTTCCCGAAGATTTTGTTGATGACATCGTAACACTCGCTGAAAAAGAAGGGCTCATCGAAATCGAATCCGAAGGGATTCCTTCTGTTGGCCTCATCCTTTCAGTGGTCATGATCTCCATGGCTGCAATCTCAGTTCGTGCGAAATCTGAATGATTTCAAGGGAAAAGAGTTTGATAGGGGGAGTTGTGGCCAAACCACTGCGGCGATCGCATAGCCTGGTATTGCGCCGGATTTGAAATCCGGTGTCTGATGACTCGGGGGTTCGAATCCCTCTCGCCGCGCCACCATCCAATTTAGGAGAAGCATTCACAAACTATACCCTCTCTGTACTTCTCATGCGCCGTGGGTTGCTGGGCTTACTTCTCGCTTCTCTGTTTGTTCTTGCAGGGTGTTTAGCACCTGTAGCACCCGAATGGGGCGAATCGATTGAAGTTGAACGTAATGGTGATGGGACGTTCGAATTCAAATCCAAACTCGGTGATGAAACCATCACCAATACCTACACAGAACGTGGCTGTCTTGACGGACAAGTTGGACCTGACAAAGGTGGAAAAATCAAGTTTGAAGGGTACATGAGTGCAAGCATAATCTACGACTCTCACAACTCTGATCTCAACAACAACAATCTAACATTTGCAACAACTGCAGCTGTAGCAATACAAGAGATGTCATTCACCGATGCGAAGAATGTCCTTTCTGGTGCAGGTGAGCGAATTGAAGTCAAAGAATGGGACGTCCCAGTCCAGCCAAAGACAGGGCAAGGGACTGTTGATTTGGACAGTGTCGATGGTGATTCCGATTCGAAATGGTTTGTTCTAGGCCTCATCCCTGCAAGTGAAAACATCAACGATGGAATTGCTTCACTCGGTCAATTCCACCAAGCAGTTCGAATCTCAGGTTATCTCGTCGATGGTCCTGTCCTTGCGCAAAATCCCCAAGGTGGAAACAATCGTGATGTCGGCGTAACCAACGACTGTGTTGCTACAGCCGGAAGTTTCAACGTGAATCAACTGTTCTTCCTCGTCACTGAAATCGAATTTGAAGATTCAACTGTGAGCATAAACGGTGAAGCAGACGACGAATACGTCTTTGGAGATGTACCGTTCCTTGGCCGTACTGGATTCATTTTATTCCTCCTCATTGTCGGTATTGGCGGTGGTGTTGGAGCCTACATGTATTCATCCATGCGCGTCAGTATGAGTGCTCGAAGCATTGCATTGACACTTCTTGGAAAGGAAGGTGTCGAGAAAGCTGCTCAAGTCCAAAGAGATGTCAAGGACGCGAAAGATGCTGGCATGATAACACCCGATCAGCGTCGTAACGAACAACAAAAGAAGAGCAGATCGCCGCCGCCTGCAAAGAAAAATAAGAACAAAGACGAAGACGATGGATTCGGCTCTTTCAGTATTGACAGTGCTTTGAGCGGAAGTTCTGATTCGGGCCCTTCAAAATCTGAATTTGGATCCGGTAGTTCGGTTGTTGAATCAGAAGATGCGAAGCGTGTTGAGAAACAAATCAAGAATACAGAATCCTTTGTCCCACCAACCTCCACCTTCGGAAGCAGTTCCGTTCCAACATCTTCTTCCGTTCCAACAAGCGTTCCATCATCCCGATCACCTCCAGCACGCGCTGAGCCTGAAACGGAGGCGAAACCAAAGGTTCGCCGTCGAAGAGCGGTGAAGAAGGCTGAACCTGAGCCAGAACCAGAACCAGTTGAGGAAACCAAAAACACTTGGGATGAAGAGGAAGAATTCTCTGATTTCAGTTTCTGAAAACCCATTGCTTCAATGGAACACTTGTACTTCAGAAGAAAGAACTTCCATTGAAAGTGGTGTTGAGCCAATGTTTTCTCCATCGATGTTGATCGCTGTAGGCTCAGGTGTTTCAATTCGTAATTCTTTGAACTGATGATAGTCGACTCGTGGGTGGAAGACGTGACGACCTTCTTTCTTGAGAAGTCCAAATGCCTTCAGAATATCTCTCCGCGTCATCTTTTTCAAGATTCCAATGTCCATTAATCCATCATCGAGAGAAGCTCCTGGAGCAAGCGGTAGGAGTGAACCACCAGTTTGACTGTTCTGAATTAAGAACAATGTGAAATCATCTTCCATCTTATGCCCATCTAAGTAGAGGCTTGCATGTCTTCGATTATTGGCCATGATCGCCATGAGAATTCCGACATCGTATCGAATACTTCCCATCCAACG
>CEQM01021881.1_pt1 | contig 16361 bp, 20 predicted proteins | sample 531111 | NCBI WGS metagenome assembly CEQM01 (sample SAMEA2621278, study PRJEB7988) | marine metagenome | biome: marine biome (ENVO:00000447); feature: deep chlorophyll maximum layer (ENVO:xxxxxxxx); material: "saline water (ENVO:00002010), including plankton (ENVO:xxxxxxxx)" | depth 120 m
TTAATGATTTTAGGGTAAATATAAGGAATATATTATTACTTATATTTTTTATAAAAATCTATTTTTTTTGTTTTATAACTGTGTTAAGTAAAATGCTAAAGAAAATAATAATAGATCCCAAATAAAACCCCCCAGACATTTTTTCTTCTTCTCCAAAAAATATAATTGCGAGTATAATAGCATAAATAGGCTCAAGATTAACACTTAAGTTAACTGTAAAAGGTGTGATTTTTTTCATTATTTCAATGCTTGCATAAAATGCAAATCCAGTACAAATTAACGCAAGTATTAAAATGTAAATCAAATCTGTTTCTATTGGAATAATAGATGTGTTGAAATCTTTTTTTAAAATCAAATATATAGTCATTCCTATTGATCCACCAAACATTTCCCATGTTGTGATGGTCATAGCATTATGATTAGTATTGATTAGGTTATGGTTCAAAACAGTGAATAATGCACCAAAAAATGCAGATAAAACAGATAGAAAAATAGCTTTAGCATATAGCGTTTCATACTTAAATACCATTACGATACCTACAACAACTAATAATGACAGCAATATCTCATATTTTAATACTTTTTTGTTTTGAATCAAAGGTTCTAGTATCGCTGTAAATAGTGATATACTAGACAAGCATATTAATGCTAGTGAAACAGTCGATAATTTAATTGCTTCAAAAAAACAAATCCAATGTATAGCAATTAGCAATCCAATTAAACAGTATTTGTAAAACGTTGTTAGATCAACTCTTAACTTTTTAGTTTGTATTATCTGGATGAAAAAAAGTACTATAAATGCTATCGACATTCTATTCCAAACTATAACGTCAGAGTTTAAGGTGATTAATTTACCAAGGATACCAGTGAACCCCCAAATAATAATAATAATATGTAAAAGAATAAGACTGGTATTCTTAGATAGATTCATGTTTGACATTATTTAAGTACAATAAACCACCTAAACCAATAAATATAATAACGAAACCAATAATTTGGGCTTGTGTTAAATTGAATCCAAAAACATTATATTTTTCTGTTACACGAATAATTTCAATTAAAAATCTTTCCATTCCATTAAGAATTAGATATATGCAAAATAATACACCAGGTATTTTTATATGTGTTTTGATATTATATAAAAAGAGAAATGCAATAATTCCAAATATTGATTCATATAGTGAAGTTGGGTATACTAAGTAAGGTAATTGATAGCAATACATACCTACACAACCTTCAATTTTTTCTCCAACCTCTATCACATTATGAGGAAAGTTATAGCCCCACATCCAATCGGGGATAATAGAGGGTTTGATATTCATATTTGATAAAATCCCCCAGTCTCCATCTCCTGAAAAATGACACCCCATTCTCCCTATACCATATGCTAAAATTAAAGATGGGGCAAATGTGTCGGCTAAATATTTGATTTTGATATTATATTTTTTTCCATATAGAATTACGGCCAATGTGCCAAATATAAATCCCCCATAAAACGTGAGTCCACTAAAAGAAAATAGTGCACTTAATGGGTCTTGTATTAAATAGTCAATATCTTCAAAAACAGAAAATAATTTTGCTCCTATAATTCCACTGATTCCTGCGATAAAGATAAAATTCCAAGACAATTGAGAAGGTGAAATATTTTTTACTTCGACGACATTTGTTTTCTTTTTTCCATAATACATATAAAAAATAGTTGTCATTAGAAAACATAAACCTAACAATATGCTACCTTGTGATGACAGTAAAATTTCTTGAGGTTTTTTAGCAAAAGTCTCATAATTTTTAATGATATGAATAATTTTATAACCAAATAAAAAACTCATAAGTCCATTAATAATATAATCGAAGATTAGTGCAAATTTATTTTCTTTATTTAATATTGGTGAGCTTTGAAGAACACCAATACTTTCTAATCTTAGAAATTCTTTTTTAATAAAATATTGTGCTGCAAAAAAAGCAGATACTATAAAAAAACCAAATGTTTGAATTGGAAGAGGAATAAATACACCTGTTATACTTTCAATAAAGTGACTTATTGTTGGGTACGTCATATTTTGTTTTCAATTAAGGTGCCTGTTGCACAGGTAATGTTATTATATTCAATATTATTAATTGTAACCTTTTTTAATTTATTTCTTAAATATGGTTTATATTCTGATTTTATTTTTATATAATTTTCAGAAAAGCCATAAATATAACCATCATTAACCTCATTTTCAAACAAGACCTCTCTTGTAAGGCCTATGTTTTTTTCATAAAAATGTTGTTTCTTTTTATCAGATAAATTGCGAAGCACTTTACTGCGATATTTCCGGGTTTTAATAGGTACTGTGAGTGGCATGTTGATAGCTTTTGTATTTTCTCTTTCAGAGTATGAAAATACATGTAAATAAGAAAGGTGCAGTTTTTTTAAAAAAGACACGGTTTCATTAAAAAAATCTTCAGTTTCTCCTGGAAATCCTACAATAACATCTACACCAATTGATGCTGATGGTATTTTTTTATTAATTTTTTTTATAACATTCTGATAATCTTTTGTTAAATACCTCCTTTGCATCAATTTTAATATAGCATTACTGCCAGATTGTAAAGGTATATGGAAGTGGGGTAGTAAAACTTTAGATTTGGCTACCAAATCAATAATATCATCAGTAATTAAATTAGGTTCAATGGATGATAGGCGAATTCTTATGTCAGATATTTTATCTATTTCTTTTAAAAGATCTATTAACTCTTCATTCTTTTTTGTTTTAAAATCACCAACATTTACTCCAGTGAGTACAATTTCTTTTGTACCATCTTTTTTTAATTGCTGAATTTTTCGAATAATACTATCAATTTCATCACTTCTACTTGAACCTCTAGCTAAAGGTATAGTGCAAAATGAGCACTTATAGTTGCATCCATCTTGTATTTTAAGAAAAGAACGTGTTCTGTCACCAAAAGAAAATGCAGATTTAAATTCATATAATTGGTCAATAGTTTTATGAATAATTTTGGTGTTTGTTTTATTGGTTAAATCAGATAGATATTTTGTTAGTTTAAATTTTTCATTATTGCCAAGCACTAAATTAACACCTTTTATTTGTGATATCTCTTTTGGTTTTAATTGAGCATAACAGCCCATAACAACTATTTTAGCATTAATATTACGTTTAAGAGCCTTTCTAACTAAGTATTGACATTCTTTATTTGCATTTTCTGTTACGCTACATGTGTTGAGTACATATATGTCAGAAATGTCATCAAAAGAAACTTGTTGAAATCCATTTTTTTTTACATCATTAGCGATAAAAGATGTTTCTGAAAAATTTAATTTACAACCTAATGTATGAAATGCTATTTTCATGGAATACAAATATAAAACAATAGAATATTAAAAATAATATTAACAGATGTTTATCTTTGAAAAAAAAACTTTCAAAATGAATTTTTTAATTAACATATGGACATATTGGTGTTTTTTAGCAACTTTTTTAGTTTTTTTAGTTTTTTTACCTGTTAATTTAATTTTAGTTTTTGTTGTTGGTGAAAAAGGTAAAGAAATTTTTGTGCGTTATAATCATTATGTAGGAAATCTATTACTTTTTTTATATGGAATGAGAAAAGATGTTCAAGGGTCCTTTCCATTGACTTATAACAAACCTTGTGTCTATATTGCTAATCATAAATCGTATTTAGATGTAATTATTATAGCTGCACTTGTTCCTCATAAAATTAAATATCTTGGTAAAGCCGAAGTTTTTAATTGGCCTTTAATTGGTTTATTTGCAAGATATTCTGGTCAAATACCAGTTAAACGAGAAGATAAAGAGTCTCGAAATAGAGCCTATGAACTTATGAAAGAGTCTATTGATAATGGTTTTTCTATTATTTTGTTTCCAGAGGGAGGATGGAGAAGTACAGGAGATGAAACATTTCCAAATCCTTATGGCTTTAAAAAAGATAAATTATTAAACCCTTTTAGAAATGGTGCTTTTAGATTAGCAGTTGATAAACTTGTTCCGATAGTTCCCATCGCTTTCTTGAATGCAGGAAAAAGATTTTCATCTAAAACAATGAAAGTAATTCCAGGAAAAATTAAGATAGTTGTATTTGATTTAATATATACCAAAAAAACTGATGATCCTCTAGAACTTAATGTAAAATGTTACAATCTCATACATAAAGCTCTGCAAAAAAAGTAAAATATGATAAAGTGGGAGTTGAAATATTATGATGATTTATCACAGAACTTATTATATAAAATATTAAAAATTAGGCAAGAGGTTTTTATAATTGAACAAAATTGTAATTATTTAGATGCAGATAATATTGACCAACATTCTTATCATTTGATAGGGTTAATTGGCGATGAAATAATTGCATATATGAGAATTATTAAACCAAGTTATGTTTCTAAAGAATTATCTTTTGGAAGAATATTAGTAAAAAAGGAACATAGAGGGGAGGGTATTGGTCGTCAACTTATGAAAAAAGCTATTGATATTTTTTGTACTCAATATAATTCTATTGTGATGTCTGCTCAGCTTTATTTAGTAGGTTTTTATCAAGATTTTGATTTTGTCGTTTATGGTGAACAGTATTTAGAAGATAACATACCTCATATCAAAATGATTAGAAATGGATAAAATTTGTTACAATGGACAGTTTTTAGAAAAAAACGGGTTTTCTATTTCGATTGACAATAGAGGTTTTCGATATGGTGATTCTTTTTTTGAAACAATTAAATGCTATAATGGTAAGCCATTATTTTTTGAAGAACATTATTTTAGAATTGCAGCTTCTTTTTGTGTGTTAAAATTAAATACTCCTTCTTTATTTAAGATTGATTTTTTCAAGTCCTTAATAGAAGATTTATTAATAAAAAACAAATTAAATCATTCTAGTGCTCGTGTCAGAATATCATTTTTTAGAAGTGAAGGTGGGTATTATTTACCTGAAAATCATCAGGTTAATTTCATTATTGAAGCACATTTATTAGAACAAAATGAATATAAATTAAATATAAAAGGTGATTATGTAGGATTATATAAAGAGAATCTCCTTCCTAAGACAACTTTGAGTAATATAAAGAGTAATAATAAACTCATTAATGTATTAGCCTCAATTTATGCAAAGGATAATAATTATGATGATTGTATTTTAATTAATGATAATAAAAGTATTGTTGAGGCTATATCTGGCAATCTTTTTATTTGGCATGAAAATATGCTTAAGACACCAGGTTTAGAGAATGGATGTGTTAATGGAGTCCTTAGAACAGTTTTATTAAATAATCATGAATTAAAAATTAAAGAATGTTTGATTTCTATTTCAGATCTTTTTAATGCAGAGGAGGTGTTTATTACTAATGTTATATGTGGTGTAAAATGGGTTGAAACCATTAACAACATAACCTATTCTAACAATAGGTCTAAAAAAATCATTAAGCTGTTAAATGACACTTATTTAATTTAAATGAAAATCTGATGGGGCAGTTGCCCAAACTTCATATTCTTTATTGATTTGAATTAGAAGATTTGACCAATTCATATTATCTTTCAGTTGATTTAAATCTATATTGTGTTGTATCCATGAGCCCTCATTTATTTCTTGTAACAGTTGATTTTCTTCCCATCCAGTATAGCCTAAAAAGAAAGTGATTTCATTTTTAGATATTTCACCTGATTTTAAACCTTTTGAAACATCTTCAATTTCTCCACCCCAAAACACACCATCTTTTATCTCTTGACTTCCTCTAATAAGGTCAGGATATCTATGGATAAAGAATAAGCTACTTTCATCATCTACAGGTCCACCATATTTTAGATTTATATTGTTGACAGGCAATATGTCTAAAATTGATTCAATCTTATTAGGTGTAATTTTATTCATAATAAAACCAATAGTACCATCATTATTGTGTTCAACAATTAGTATAATAGTTTTTTCAAATCTATTATCTTCCATAAAAGGTTTAGAAATTAAGATTGTTCCTACTGTAACTTCATTTTTCATACTGTTAATATATAAAATATTTTATATTAAATTTAAACTATATAATTTATTGTAATGAAAAAACTAGAAAACATCAGGACTAATTATTCGATCTCTTCACTTTCTAGAGATCAGCTTCTTCAAAATCCAATTGAACAATTTAAAACTTGGTTTAGTGAAGTTGTTGATATAATAATTGAGCCAACTTCCATGACTTTATCTACATATACCATTCAACATGGTTCTCAGAGTAGAGTGGTCCTTTTAAAGCAAATAGATCAAAGAGGGTTTGTTTTTTTTACAAACTATAATAGTTTAAAAGGAAAGCAAATAGCCTTAAATAATAATGTTTCTCTTTCTTTTTTTTGGCCAGAATTACAAAGACAAGTTCGTGTTAATGGTATTGCAAAAAAGGTGAGCAATAAAGTATCTCTTAACTATTTTTCTAAGCGTCCTAGAAACTCTCAAATTTCAGCATGGATGTCTATGCAAAGTGAAGTCATAGAAAATAGAAAAACAATAGAGTCAAAATTTCAAAAATTAAAACAAAAATTTAATAATCAACCTATTCCCAGGCCTCCTTATTGGGGAGGATATATAGTAGAACCTCTTACTGTTGAGTTTTGGCAAGGCAGAGAAGATAGAATGCATGATCGATTCATATATATAAAACATAATAATAAATGGAATATCAGTCGACTTTCTCCTTAATTAGATGTCTTTAAAAGATATTTTATTTATATTATTTTTATTTTTCAAAAAGCCATTGTAAAATTCTTTTGCTGTTATTTCTTTTCCGTTTTCTATTTTTAATTTTTCAATATTAAAGGATGCAATATTATTAGTAATAACAATTTGATTTGTATCAGTTGAGCATATGTAAATATTGCTATTTTTTTGTAGACATGACTCGGTTTTCTTTTTTATATAATTGCCAACTTTTGTAATTATAATATTTTTGACACTTGTTTTTTTCTTACTTTTTATTTGTGTGATATTTTTTTGATATATGATTATACTCGTTTTAATTCCAGGAGGAGACATGCCTCGAATAAAATTGTAGATTTCTTCTAATGTTTTATTTGTCCAAAAAGACTTATCTATTAAACGGTCATGTTTCGTTATTTTCGGAGCATATTTAAGTTGTTGGTTCAATTGGGTGTTTTGTTTTATAGTTGTATATGAACCTTGTGTGATGACTTTAATTGTGTTATACATAATTAAATTACTTTGTTCCATTAATTTATTATGTAAGTCTCCTGCATTCCAATTTTCATCTATGGATATCCTGGATTGCAAAATAATGTCCCCAGTATCGATATTTTCATTTATAAAAAATGTTGTTAATCCTGTTTCTTTCTCTCCATTAATAATAACCCAATTAATTGGTGCTGCACCTCTATAATTTGGAAGTAAAGAAGCATGTAGGTTAATAGTGCCAATTGTGGGTATATTAAACAAGATTTTAGGTAATTTCTTGAATGCTACTACTATTATTAAGTCTAAATTCAGTTTTTTTATTTGATTAATAAAATGAGGTTCATCAAGATTACGTGGTTCAAATATTTTAAGACCCAAATTTTTAGCTTCCTTTTTTACAGCTGACTCTTGTGTTTTTTGTCCTCTTCCGGCAATTTTATTAGGAATGGTTAATACCCCAACCAGTTTGTAATTTAAATTGTTCTGATGTTCATAAATAGATTTTAGAGATGCAATTGCAAATTCAGGTGTTCCACAAAAAAGAATATTTTTTTTCATATACTATCTAAAATAAAATTTACTCTTTGATTAATATTGAGTTTAGGTATTTCAATAATATGATAATTGAATTTTAAATAAGTTTTTCTTAAAAATAAATCTATTTTTTCAGCCTCCATATAATCTTCTGGCCTTTCTTCGGTGCTTTTATATATTTCTTTCCAGTTAGGTGCATAGAAAATATTGTTCATATATCTAAATTTCAATATTGTTTCTTCCCATTGTATTGGGTATTTTTCTTCCCAAAAATCCATGTATGCAATGACATCAATTATGCTTCTATCAAAAAATATCAATTGATTCTTTTGCTGTTTGTTAGAATTGTATTTATAATTATTAATAGATTTATCATGATATTGCTTAATTCGATTTTGAAAAAGATAATTACTCAATTCTAGTTTAGTAGCTTTTCGATTGATTTCTTGTGGATGAATTTCATCATGAACACAATATCCTTTAAGTTTTAATTTCTTAATAATTGTTGTTTTTCCAGAACCAGGAGGGCCACTTATTATTATTTTTTCATTTTTCATCATTACTAATTTACATTTTATTTATTTTTATCTAATTATTATATATGTCAAATGATTCCTATTAAAGAAACATTCTTATCTATACAAGGAGAGGGCTTTTATGCTGGAGAATCTGCTTACTTTATTCGGACGCAAGGTTGTGATATTGGCTGTCATTGGTGTGATGAGCCTGAATCTTGGAAATTATCAAGAGACAAAGAAAGAACATCAGCTTCCATAGTGTTAGATTTAATCAAGACAAACACTAAAATTGTGATATTTACAGGTGGAGAACCTCTTATGCATGATTTAACAGAATTTTCCAAAACTTTAACAAAAAAAGGATATCAATTACATTTAGAAACGTCTGGTGCATATCCTTTAACTGGTAAGTGGGACTGGATTACATTATCTCCAAAGAAAGTCAAACCTCCTTTACCTGAAATTTATTCATATAGTTCAGAATTAAAAATTGTGATATATAATCAAAATGACTTTGAATGGGCATTAGAACAAGAACATAAAGTCAATAAATCATGTTTGTTATATCTTCAGCCAGAATGGAGTAAATTAGATGTAATTAAACCCAAAATCCTAGACTTTATATCAAACAATCCAAGATGGAAACTTTCATTACAAATGCATAAATATTTAAATATCAAATGAGGAGTGTACTATTCTTTGGATTTTGCTTATTTGCATTAATGTCTTTTAGTCAAAATAATTGCAAGTATGCCGAAAGAAAATTAAAAAAAATAGAAAAACATATTGTTAGTGGTGAGGTGGATAAAGCTTTACATTTATTATTAAAAGTAGAGAATCTTTGTCAAGACCCTCTGTTTCAAGCGTCAGTTGGTGATATTTATTTTTCTTGCAAAGATATTCATAAGGCATATAGGTTTTATTTGAATAGTTACATGCTCAATGGTTTAAAAAATATCAAAGGAAATTCTATTAATAATTTTTTAAAATCAGCATATAAAACAGGTAATTATAGTGTATTTAACAATGTGGTTAACAATGATACTATTATGTTAAAAATTAATTTAGATACTGATTTAATTAGATTGTTGAAAAAAAACACGTTTGCGTTAAATGCGAAACAAGACTCGGTATTGTTTAATCCAGTTTCCTTGAATATTAATTCTTCTCAAGATGAGTATTTCCCATCGATGCCAATCAATTCAGATATTATTATATATACATATAGAAATAAAGATTTAGAGTTTCAAGATGAAGACTTTTATATTGCTAGAAATAAAGACGGTCTTTGGGAAGATCCAGCTAGGGTTAGCAGTAATATTAATAGTGAGTATAGGGAGGGGTCTTTATCTGTGTCTCTTGATGGTAAAGATGTTTTTTTTGCCTCTTGTCATAGGCCAGATAGTTATGGGGGGTGTGATTTATATTATGCATCATTGATTTATGACACATTATGGTCTAAATGTTATAATTTGGGTCCTGTTATTAACACAAAATATTGGGAGTCTCAACCATCTATTTCTTCTGATGGCAATCTGTTATTTTTTGTAAGTAATAGAGATGGTGGTTATGGCGGTAGCGATATATGGATGTCTAAAAGAATTAATGATAATTGGACAGAGCCTATTAACCTAGGTCCTTCTATTAACACATCGTCTGATGAAGCTACACCTTTTTTACACTATGATAACCAAACTCTTTATTTTTCTTCTAAGGGACATGATGGTTTTGGTGGTTTTGATCTATATGTTACCGAGCTGAACCATACGGGAGGATTTAATAAAATTTCTAATTTAGGATATCCAATTAATACACATTTTGATGAATCAGGATTAATTGTCACAAGAGATGGTGTAACAGCTTATTACAATTCTAATATGGATGACAACTTAAACATCTATTCTTTTACTTTACCTCAAAAAAATAAATCAAACCCTGTTGCGATTATCAATAGCGTTGTAATTGATTCGATAAACAGAAGAGGTGTTAAAGCAAATATTGTAATTAATGAAATAGACAATTTTGTTGAACATAATGTGTCATCTAATGATGATGGGGTTTTTGCTTGTGCTATTCCTATGGAGTCTCACTTTTCTATTACAGTATTAGCAGAAGGATATGACTTCTTTTCATCTAACTATCGTCTTAAAAAAAATGAATACAGTAAAAATATTGAGATTGTACTGAATCGATTGAATATTGGTAATAAAATTAGTTTAGACAATATTTACTATGAATTTGATGATTATTCTTTAAAGAGTGAATCTATGGTAGAGATTGAAAAATTTGCACAGTATTTAATTGCAAATCATAATTTAAAAGTGGAGATAGAAGGTCATACAGACAATATTGGTTCAGAGTCATATAATATAGTATTGTCTAAAAAACGTGCAAAATCAGTTTATGATGCATTGATTAACTTTGGTGTGTCTTTTAAACAATTAAGTTATATAGGTTATGGTTACTCTATGCCTTTGATGAATGAAGATTCTGATGATGCAAGGTTGAAAAATAGACGAACAGAAATAAAAGTAACAGGCACCTATGAATAATAAAATTAAAATTACAGAATGTCCTAGAGATGCTATGCAAGGGTTAGCTCAATTTATTCCTACCATAGATAAAGCAAATTATATTAATTCTTTGATTAAAGTTGGGTTTGATGTTATTGATTTTGGAAGCTTTGTTTCTCCGAAAGCAATTCCTCAAATGAGAGACACAGGTGAATTAGTCGACTTATTAAACATTAAAGAACAGACTAAATTATTGTCAATTGTTTTAAATGAGAGAGGTGCTCTTCAAGCGTCTAGATTTAATCAAATTAAAATATTAGGTTACCCACTTTCTATTTCTGAAGTTTTTCAACAAAAAAATTCAAATAAAAATATTGAACAATCTCTTGCTATCATTGATGATATACAAGATATCTGTCTTCAAAAAAACAAGACTTTTCTTATCTATTTCTCTATGGCTTTTGGAAATCCTTATGGAGAAGAATGGAGTCAACATATTTTATTAAAATATATTGAGAAGATAGCTAAAAAAGGTATTGATATGGTTTCATTAGCCGATACAATTGGTAATTCTTCTGTTGAGTCTATTAAAGATGTGTACGGTGCTATTTGTCAAAATTTCCCAACGTTAGACATTGGTCTTCATTTACATTCTAGGCCTCAAGATGTTGTTTCTAAAATTCAATCAGCTTGGGATGCTGGTTGTAGAAAATTCGATGTAGCAATTAATGGTTATGGTGGCTGTCCATTTGCACAGGATCAACTAGTTGGTAATATACCTACTGAACAACTATTAAATTTCTTATCGCATCACAAAATTGATCATTCTTTAGATTTGTTAGCTTTTGAAAGTGCATATAATGAAGCAAAGAAAGTGTTTAATATATAGAGTTGTTGATTAGTGTAATTGCAGCTAGTGCGGCATCAACACCTTTATTGCTTATTTTTCCACCAGAACGATTGATTGCTTGGTTTTGATTCAAATCTGTTAAAACACAAAAAACAAATGGAATTTCAAACAATATATTTAAATCTTTAATTCCATTAGTTACAGATTGGGATATGAAATCAAAGTGAGGTGTTTCTCCTTTTATAATACTTCCAATAACTATAACTGAATCTATATCAGATTCTTTAGCCATTTTTTTTCCACCATATATTAATTCAAAACTACCAGGTACTTCAAGGGTTTTAATATCTTCTTTGATTGCTCCATGTTTTAATAACGTATTATAACAACCATCATATAGTCTCTTAGTGATAGCATCATTCCATACGGATCTTACTATACCAAACTTTTTCCCCTTAGCACTATTGATACTTAAATGAGTTAGATTAGCTTTAGTTTTCATGACTTATTTATCGGCATTACGATATTTAAGTTTGTTTATGTATTTGTCGACTGATTTTGCAATTTCTGAATCTGGATAGTCTTCTTTAATTTTTTTATAGCAATTAATTGCATCATTGTATTTTTCTTCTATTTCATATAATTGTCCACATTTAAATAGTGTAATAGGCGTAATTAATGCATTTTGTTCTATACCAATTGCTTGTTCATAATACTCTACTGCTTCTGTAGGTTGACTTAATTCAGCAAAAGCATCTCCAATAGCAATATGTGCAATTGATAGTAATAATCTGTCATCAGATTTATATTGATCTAGTATTGCTATTGCTTTTTCATATTCTCCAATATTTAAATAAGATATACCTGCATAATACTTAGCTAATGAACCAGATTTAGTATTAGCGTATTTTGATGATATAGAAATTAAACCTTCAAATTTACCTGTTCCCTCTAGTGCAGTTTGAAATGAATCTTTTTCGAAGTATTGTTCAGCGATAAATAATTGATTTTGAGCTTTTTTATTTAAAGGTGCTTTATATAGGTTATTGTATGAGTAGAACCCTATAAATAGCACAACAAGACCAGCAATGATTGAAAATATAATTTTTCTATTATTTTCAATAAATTGTTCAGTTTTACTAAGACCTTCTTCGATATTTGCAAATTGCTTTTCTGTAGAGTTAGTTTTTTTCATAAAAAATTTATTTTGCCGCAAAATTAAGTTATTTTATGATATTATTTCGTATAAATAATTATGATTTTAAAATTAATGTCTTTAGTAAACTTTAAAAACCATGAAAGTTTAAAGATCCAGTTTTCACAACATGTTAATTGTTTTTTAGGCGATAATGGAGTAGGGAAGACAAATTTATTAGATGCTATTTACTATTTGTCATTTTGTAAAAGTTATTACAATTCTTTTGAATTTGATAATATTAAGTACGGTCAAAACTTTTTTATTCTTAAAGGTGATTTTTTAAACAACAACGTTTTGTTGGAGATTAAAGGGTCTTTACAAGATAAGCATAAGCAGTTTAAGTTTAATGATAAAAAATATGAAAAACTATCTGACCATATAGGTAAAATCCCATTAGTTATTATCACTCCATTAGATAGTAGCATAGTGCTTGGAGGAGGAGATGAAAGACGAAAATTTATCAATAAATTATTATCTCAACTAGATCAAGAGTATTTGAATAGTTTAATTGCATATAATAGGACTCTCAAACAACGGAATTCATTACTAAAGGATTCCAGAACACTATCATTAAATGGAGATTTACTTTTAACATATGATAAAACATTATGTCATTTAGGTAATATTATTCATGTAAAACGAAAAGAATGTATTTCTTTAATGATAGATACTGTGCAGTATTACTATGATTTTATAGCACAAAAAAATGAACATGTGGATATTGTTTATAAGTCAGAATTAAATCATCATGCTTTTGAAGAGTTATTACATAAAAATCGTCAAAAAGATAAAATTTTAATGTTTACAAGTTCAGGTGTACATAGAGATGACTTTGTATTTGAGTTAAATAAACACAGTTTAAAAAAATCAGGCTCTCAAGGTCAACAAAAAACATTTTTAATTGCGTTAAAATTTGCATATTTCGATTTATTAAAATCCAAATTAGATACCACCCCCATATTATTATTAGATGATATTTTTGATAAACTAGATGCTGGTCGAGTTGAACAAATAGTTAGAATTTTGAATCAAAATGAATTTGGTCAAATTTTTATTACCGATACTAGCTTTACACGAATTGATTCTATTATGGATAAAGTTGATAGTAGTTGTAAGTATTTTATGTTTAATAAAGAGGGTTTATATGAAGAGAAACTTAAAAAGTAAAAAACTAAATGAATTAATTGGTGATTTTGTGAATGTTGTACAATCAAAGAAGCCAATGCGTTTTGAAGAATTATGGAAGCAAGTGGTAGGCGAAAAACTTGCATCAGAGACTTATAATATAAGATTTAAGAATAAGACGCTTTATATAGCTGTAAAAAAACCATATTTAAAGAAAGATTTGTCATCGCAAAAAAATACTCTATTACAAAAAATAGGTGCTCTGAACTCAAATATAAAGCATATTGTCTTTGATTAAGAAACGATTTCCTCTGAAGAGAAGTGAAATTCGCCTTCAATTGAAGCATTAATATCACTATCAGATCCATGTATAGCATTTGCATCGATTGATTTAGCATACATTTGCCTAATTGTACCTTCTTTTGCTTCTTTTGGATTTGTGTTCCCAATTAATTCTCGAAAATCTAACACAGCATTTTCTTTTTCAAGTATAGCAGCAATGATAGGTCCAGATGTCATATAGTTAACAAGGTCATCAAAGAAAGGTTTTTCTTGATGGATTTCATAAAATAATCTTGCTGACTCTTTTGATAATTTAGTTATTTTCATTGCTACAATTTTGAATCCAGCTTCTTCTATTTTTGCTAATATTAAACCTGAATACCCATTTTGAACTGCATCTGGCTTAATCATTGTAAATGTTCTATTATTATCCATATTTTTTTTGCTCGAATTTAATTAAAAAAATATAATATATCTATATCATATTTTATATTATTTTTGTTTAAATGTTTAGTATAGATTATCCTTTTGTTAAAAAAAAATTATCTGAGAAGAAAAATATAGTTATCACAACACATAAAACACCTGATGGTGATGCGCTAGGTTCTTCTTTAGCTTTATTTCATGCTTTAACACAAAATCATAATGTTAATATTATTGTTCCTAATGAGTATCCGGCTTGTTTAAAATGGTTACCAGGTAATGATCGTGTTATTGTTTACGAAGGCAATGAAGTTAAATCAAATTTGTTAATAGATGAGTCAGATTTAATTTTTTGTTTAGATTTCAATAAACTACATAGGGTAGATATGATGGTGAATGCAATAGAAAATAGTCGGTCCTATAAAATTATGATTGATCATCATGAAGAACCTGACAATTTCTGTAATCAAATTTTATCAGATCCTAAAATATCGTCTACAGCTGAATTAATGTATAGTTTTTTACTTAATTTACATTATAAGTTAAGTAAGGATATAGCTATTTGTATTTACACTGGTATTATTACTGACACAGGGAGTTTGAGATATCCAAATGTTACTCATAACACACATGTGATAGTTAGTGAATTATTAAAGTTTAATATTAATCACTCTTCAATTCATATGAATCTTTTTGACTCACAAAATAAATCGCGATTACTACTGTTAAAAATTATTTTAGATAATTTAAAAATCTTTAAAAAACAACAAGCAGCTTTAACCTTTTTAAAGGAGAAAGACCTACTAGAATGTAATTATCAAAAAGGTGATACTGAGGGTTTTGTAAATATGCCTTTGAGTTTAAAAAATATTAGATTTTCCACCTTATTTATTGAATTTAAAGATGGTATTAAAATGTCTTTCAGGTCTCAGGGTGATTTTGATGTCAATTTATTTGCTAAAACATATTTTAATGGAGGTGGTCATAAAAATGCAGCAGGAGGTTTTTTAACTAATAAGAATATGGAAGATTCGATTAACTACTTTTCTGAAGTGCTTGCAGAATTTTGTAAAACATGATTAATAAGATTCGTTTATTTTTTTTATCCTTTTTACTTGTTTTTTTTTCTTTTTCTTGTAGGCCGAAATTTCAAGAAAGAATTACTCCACCAAAGCCTAATGAAATGACAGATGTTTTTATTGATGCTACTAAAACTATGATTCAAGATGAAGAAAGAATGATAGATTCGTTACTATTATTATCGAACATTGATTTTCATAAAGATTCAACAGGAATTAGAATTTACATTGATTATCACTCTATTTATCAAAAATCAAGTTGTCCAATCGATGGAGATAATGTATCTATAGCGTACAATTGTGTTGTATTCGATGATATGCAAAGAGTTATAGATGACGTTTTTATAGACACATTAACTTTTAAAATAGGATATTCTAAGCAAATGCGAGGTTTAAATTATGCAATTAAACTCCTGAAAGTTGGTGATAAAGCAAAGATTATAATACCTTCGTATCTTGGATTTGGTCTCTCAGGATATAAACAATCTGTTCCACCTTATTCGACATTATTATTAAATATTAAACTACTAAATATAGAAAAATGAAAAAAATAGCTCTTTTTGTTACTGTTTTATTAACTTTTTTGTTCATATCTTGCGGAGGACTAAAATTAAATGATGGTATGTATGCAAAAATAATAACAAATAAAGGTGA
>CEQM01029031.1_pt1 | contig 16348 bp, 18 predicted proteins | sample 531111 | NCBI WGS metagenome assembly CEQM01 (sample SAMEA2621278, study PRJEB7988) | marine metagenome | biome: marine biome (ENVO:00000447); feature: deep chlorophyll maximum layer (ENVO:xxxxxxxx); material: "saline water (ENVO:00002010), including plankton (ENVO:xxxxxxxx)" | depth 120 m
AAAATTAAAAATATCAAGTCTGTAATTCTTGGAGTTTTAGGTTCTTTGTATTCATTATGGGCAATTTTTGGATCTGGTATTGAGTCAATATTCTATGGGACTTTACTTTTAGTTATTGGTATTCCTTTTTATATTATTTTTACTAAAAAAAAATATGAGTGATATAGCAAAAAATCTTTTTGAAAAAGACCCTAAACGTTGGTTTGATGGTTATAATTCTTTAGATGAGCTTAATGATAATATGTTTTGTTTTGAAGGAACACTTCATGCCTACATACTAATATTAAATCCTGACGCAGGAGATGAATTTGACAATCGATTGAATAAGCTTGAAATGGATTATCAAATGTGTTCAGCATCAATAGAATTTTTAAATGAATCTATTGGTTTTAATTCTAATGGAGAATCTGTTCGAACTGCATTATTTAGTTCTGATTACCACGCTCCAAATGGGGAAATAGATGCTGATAAAATCAGAGAAATCTTAGGTGAGGTTCTATATGATATATATAAATTCCAATAATTTAGATTATCTCAATAGCTAATATTTTACGTGTTGAACCTTCCACCTAACATTTGTTTTTGATAACATTTGTTCTGCTGCCCTAATATTTTTTATTGAGTCATCAGCATAATATATATCATTATATCCATCATTCTCAATTTTATCTTTAATCCAATCTGCCTTGTCTTTAGGATTATTTGATGAAAGTGCTGTAACATAAATTTTTGAAACATCAATGTCTATTTCACTTAAATACTTCCTTATTGGTTTATATGTTGATCTTGCAGTGAGTATATACAGACCTCCTTTGCCTTTTTTAAGCATCCTTCTTAAAACTTTTGTAATCTGTTTTATTTCCTTTGGGTTTTTTACTTTTTGAAAGTCAGAATAATCAAAAACATCTCCTTTTTTTTCTTTGTATACTGCATACTGACCAGGTGTTAACTTACTTTTTAATTCTCCATTGTTAACATATACATAAGAGTCAGTTTTAACCAATGTATCATCAAAATCAAAGATTCTCAACCTTTTATACTGCATTATTTATTTATTTGAAAATCCATGAATTTTAAGTTCAGATGCAAAAAACTCATAAATCATTACCATAGCTAGTGTATCTAGTTCACAATATTTCAGTAAAGATTCCTTAATGATTTTTCGTTCCTGTGAGGACATTTCAAGATATTGTATTTTGGCATACGCTGTTAAAGCATCACCTCCGTTATTTAATTTATTTATATCACCTACAGGTTTGGTAATTGTAGAAAAATCTGGAATTGGCAACGAACTATATGGGTCTAAATTTCCATCTTGAATCCATACATGGTCATTTAAAAAGTTTAAAGATGTCGTATTAATTTCCCCAATTTTTTTTGAATATTTTTTATTTACAAATTCACAAATTTTTATTACTGCGGGTAGAACAACTTTTATTGAATTGGATCCTTTCATGTATGAATCATAAAAATATTTTTTTACTAAATCACACATATCAATCATGTCTCTTTCTCCCCTCCAAATAAGTTTATTATTTTCTTTTTTATTAGTTACAGATTGAATAAAATCCATTAATTCATTTTTATCTGTCTCATCTGATTCTATTAACTGATCATAGATTGCATTTAAAATAGAATTTTCGTGAGTAGCGTATTTAAAGACTGAACCATTATCAAATTCTAAATCTTTTTTTAATGATCTAACAAAATCATAATTTGGAAATTTACCAGGTTCTGCATTTATATATTCAGATTTGTGCTCAATTTTACCATCAGAGTATATAATGTGATGGGAGTACTGAAATGCTATTTGCTCATAGGGGTGTCTTCCTTTTGTAAACGGCAATGCTGATGTGCATGTTTCAAAATCAATAAAATGTAAAGGAAATTTCCATTCCAACATTGTCTCTCTTAAATTCTCTACATCTAAATAAAAGTTTACAGGTTTATTTAAGCTTTCATCTACTCTTGATTCAATTTGTAGCCATTGTCTATTTTTTATGCTTAAACGATTATCGGAAGGTTCATCAAAATCTAATTTTTTGAGTTGATCTAAAAAAAATATATTCGATTTGAATAATTTTTTTTGTTTTCTGAATTGCCACAGTTCATAAATATTTGGTCGTAACTTATCCTGAACACCAATATTAAATTGTTCCATCCAGCATTCTCTGCATACGTGCCCATTGTAGTCTTTCCAATTTATTTCTTTTTGGTTTGTATATAATTCTGTAAAATTTTCAACAAGACTCTTAAATGATAAGCCATGGATTTTATGAATGTCTTTTGATATAATATCGTTGATTAATCCACTAAGATTTCTTGGTTCCATGATTGGATCTCCAATATCTTCAATTGATTCAACTTTTACATCAATTCCAGTTCTACTGTCAGGGTTTTTAGTAATTTGAAAAAGTTGATTTAGACCGTCTATACTTGATCTTTTTGATTTATCTGCTAGCATTAAGTATGATTCAACTTTATATTCTGGAAAACATTTTTTAACAACATATTTTTGAAAAGCTAAATCAAATAAATACGACCTCCACTCAGGACGAATTCTTCCAGATTTATTTATAAAAACATTAGTCATTGTTGAATTAAAAGATTTTGCTTTGACCTCAATCACTTTAATTACATCGCCAGTTTTTACTAGAATATCTGTTCGAACAAAAAGATTTTCATGTAAAAAAGCTGCCTCATAAATTATACAATCCTTTTTCTTTAAAAGATTATTTGTCTTATTTACAGAAATATCATAATCATATTCTTCAATTAAAACACCATTTTTATAATGAAGTCTGGATAATTCCTCTGCCTGAAATCCTCCATCAGCAAGTGCAGATAAAAAGTCATCATTTTCATCCGAAGATTTATAATTACTAGTTAGCTTAATTGGACATTCGAGACCTTTTTTAAATAAGGTTTTTGTTAAATATTTCAAATCATATTATTTAAAGATTGAAAAATTAAATATATTCATTTGGAATATAAATATAAAATGAAGAGAATATATATTGACCTAGACGGTGTATTGGCAGATTTTGAAAAAGGTAGAAAAAATCACCCATTAGGAAATCAAACACCTTACAAAGGAAGACCAGACAGACTACCTGGATTATTTAAAGATTTAGAACCAATTAAGGGTTCAATCGATGCAGTAAATAAATTACTTAATAATCCTAATTTTGATGTTTACTTCCTTTCAACTGCTCCATGGGATAATCCTGATGCATGGACTCATAAAAGACTTTGGATTGCAAATCATTTTGATGAAAAATTGATCAGAAAAAGATTAATCTTATGTCACCATAAAAACTTTTTAAAAGGAGATTTTCTGATTGATGATAGAAAATGGAATGGAGCACAAGATTTTGAGGGTGAGTGGATAGAGTTTGGAGGTGAGGAATTTCCAGACTGGGAGTCAGTAATGAATAAGTTGGAATCTTTGTGATTTTATCTTTTGAATATTAACCTTTAACCTCAAATGATGAAATTTGGTATATTGTAACTTAGATAAAGATTGTTGTCAGGTATATATTTAAATAATGAAGTGTAAATATCTTAACTTTTAAGAAATGGGTAGAAAAATACAATTTAACCTTGATGGCGTTTTATTAAAGTCTGAACTTGCAAAGATTGATAGATCAAAATTGTATGGGTCAACAAAGAAAGTTGTAAAATCTTCTGATGGAAATAATTGTATTTTATCTGATTTATATGAAGGGTCTGTGATTTTACCAAGAGGCTCGGTTTCGCAAGTATTAGTAGATAAAAAAGGTAATAGTATTTCAAGATCAGATTTAATAGGATTTAATTCAAACTCTCAAAAAGTTGAAAAAGTACCATCAATTTTTTCAATTGAAAACAAATGTTCTAAATCTACAATTGATGAGTTTTTATCAGTTAATGTTAAATCAATATATCAATTGAAAATTGATGAAGCGGATATAAATGATTGGAAGAAGTCTTTTATTGATGATGATGTTTATCATTTTGATTTTAATTATAGAGAAGACTTTGAAGGAGATGATGCATATATGATATTTAATGGAGTGGAATTCTTTGCTGTAGTTGGTAAAAAAAATGATTTTGAATATTTAGAATTAAATAATATAGTTGTTGATGATGGTGAGGATGAAGAAATTGAAGATGATCTTGATTTTTCAATGTTTTAATAATGATTAGATATATAAAAATAGAGGATTCTAATAATAGAGATGCTGAGCTTACATTCAAATCTGTAAGAACTGACAATACTATTTTTCTAGCAATGGAAAATGGTGAAAAACCGATAAGTAAAAAAATTATTAGATCCTCCAAAGAAAAAAACTTAAAATCATTATTGAAAAAAAATGATGCTTCACAAGATGATTATAATAATTTTTCTGAGGTTTTAATTTCGAGTGATTCTGAAATTGATTTTGAATTATTTGGAAAGTTTATTGGTAAAACTGAAAGAATTTATACTACTGAATCTTTTGATCCAGTATTTAATATTAATGTTACAGAGAAAATATTAAACCCTAAGGGTGAGGTCACAGAAGAAAGAAAACCAAACTATTTAAAATCAAATATTTCTGGTGAAAATATTATTAAATGGACAAAAAAGTATATACCAAAAAAAAAACTTTACAACAAAGTAGTTTTAAGTTCAAAATACCAAATAAAACATGTTAACGGTTTAACGTATGATTTTTTATACAACATGGCAAAAGACTTAAATGATAAAAACTCATTTATGATGGTTGGAGGAGGAAAAGGAAATGATCCATTAGTATTTAATGATGGAGGGAAACCCTTTAGAGGTTTCTTAGAAGGGCGAGTAAAAGACAAAGCATATTGTTTAATATTACACCTATCAAATCAAGAATTTAAAGGAGTTTAAATGAATAGTTTAATTCAAATTAAAAAAACTATAAAAGATTATAAAAATCTACGCGCAAGTAGATATATACCTGTAAGAGGAGATGAAATAGGAACTCGTGTCTTTGAACTAGATAAGTATTATGTATCAACCAAAATTGATGGACATCTTTGCTTTTTAATTAATTATAAAGACAATAAGTTAATTTGTAATTATAATGGTAATTCGTTTGATAGACCTGAATTATTGGATGAGTTTTTAAAAATAGCAGGTGATAATGATGGAGTTTTTGTGGGAGAAATTTTTTCTTTTAAAGAAAATGAAAGGACTAGGTCCTTTGAACTAAAAAAACATTTAAGTGATAAAAAATCTGATATAAGAATAGGTGTTTTTGATCTAATTGAAAGTCAAAATGAAACTTTTTCTGAGAACGATTGGATTAATAAAAAAAAGATTCTTAACACAGTTTTTTCTAAAAGTAAGTTAATATTTGCAGTCGATGAATTAGAATTAAAATCTAGAAAGGATATTCAGAATGAATTCAATTCTAGAGTTAATGAGAAAAATGAAGAGGGATTAATAGTTCGAGGAGAATCTGGACCTATATTTAAAATTAAACCAACCTTAAATTTTGACTTTGTTATTATGGGTTATGTTGTTGGATATACTGATGATCCAACATTATTAAAAGAATTATTATTTGGTGTTAATTTAGAAAAAGATAAGTTTTTAGTAATTGGAAAAGTATCATCAGGTTTTTCAGTTGATGATAGAAAGAAAATGGTCCATAAATTTGAAAAAATTAAAGTTGATGCAAATATAATTGAAGTATCTGGATCAAAAATTCCATTTACTATGGTTGATCCAATACATGTAGCTGAAATAGATGCAATTGATATAATTAATTCTAATACATCTGGGGTAATTTCAAAATCAATTCTAAAATTTCAAAACAATGAATATACTAAAGAAAAAAACTCTCCATCTGTAAGTTTAATTTCCCCAATATTTAAAGGGTTAAGAGAAGATAAAAAAAGTTCAATTGAAGATACAGGTATTAATCAAATAAGTAGAGTTATTGATTTAAATGAAGAAAAAGAATCAGGTACTTTAAAAAAAGCATCCAAAATTATTTCTAAAGAAGTTTATGTGAAAGAAATGAAAGGAGCTAAAATGGTGAAAAAATTCTTTATTTGGGAAACAAATGGTGATGAAAAAAATTATCCAAAATTTGTTTTTTATCAAATTGATTATTCGCCCACTAGGGCTGATAAACTAAAACGAGAAATAAAAGTTTCCAATTCCAAAGACCAAATAGAACAAATATTTAAGCAAAATATTGAATCAGATATAAAATCAGGCTGGAATAAAATATGAATATAAAAGAATTACTAATTGATATTACTAAAAAAGTTATTAGCAATAATAATGAACCTCTTGAAAAAAATAATTTTGAGGAAAAAGGTATTAGTAATCATATTTATAATGAAAGAGGTGTTCAATTAAGAATTGGTTTTGAACTATTCAATGAATTAAATCTAAAGGGAAATATTGAATTTGAGAAATTGTATCATAATATTGAAAAGGGTAGAAAAGAAAAAACAGATATTTATTTTTTTTATAATGGTTTAAAGATTGGAATAGAACTTAAATTTAAGACATGGGGTTTACGAAAAAAGGATAATTCAGCAGACTATAATGCAAGAAAAAATAAAGGATATTATTTTGAATGGCAAGGAGCTCGGCCCAATGGAAGGCATGATTTTTATTATGATATTCATAGGCTGAATAACTTAATTGATAAAAAGATTATTGATATAGGATATCAAATCTTTATTACAAATGATAAAAACTATTTTAAAAAGGTAAAAGATTCTAATAAATCTAATTCATTTAAATTTAGTATGGATGAGAACATAAAGATTCCTGAATATTTACCAGCGCCAACATGGAAAAATGACAATAAAGAAAATTTAATATTAAATTATGCAAAAGGGGAAAGAATCAAATGGATTCATGACACAAAAGGGGCTATGAATGATTTGCCTCAATTTTCCTTCGTTATTATTGAATTAAAAAACTAATAATACTGTTACTTAGAGTAAAGTTACAATCATTTTTTAATTAATTTATTTGCTTGTTGAATTAACTCAATTTCTGATTTTTTAAATTTTTTATCTATTTTATCTAAATTATTTAGTGAATCTTTAATCAATTTAATTCCAGATTTTGATTTATTATAAACCAAATTCATTCCCTTTTCTAGTTGAGTTAAATTATAAATTTTTGGAAATATATAATAATACCTAGAGGCTTTATCAATCATTTCAATTGCTTCTTTATATTTCTTTTGCATTGATAAACAGCGTGCATAATTTAAAAAGCAAAGTCCATAGCCTATGATTGTCATTCTCTCTCTACCAGATTTTGTATAAAATAATTCTTTTGAATCTTTAGAAAGTGGGATAAGCTCTCCATCTTTAAAATCCCATTTTGGAGGTACTCGTTCCTCGAAGTTTTTTTTGTGAGAATCTAAAGCTTTTAAGCTATACTTTAACGCATTTTTTAATGACTTTTGTTTGATATACAAATCAGATATTTTTTGATATCGCTGAGCCAGTTGAGAATAGTTAACTAATGATATTGACAAATCATCAGAAAGCTTTTTTTGAGATAAAAGATAATTAAGTGCTTTTTTCCAAAGTCTTATACAATCATTATAAAAATTAGGACAACTTTGTTCATTTTCTGTTTGCCATTCTAAATCATTTGCAATATTTATACATGCCCTATTGAATTCATTTGATTCTTCATTAAAAGTTGATTTCAATCTATTTAAATAATCTATCTGAAGACTTTTATATTTATTAAAATCTTTTTTTGATAAATAGTGAATTTTCTTTGCATCTAAAAACCAAATAGATGCTTTGGTTACAGAATTAGAATCTAAAATTTTATTTAAAAAGTTATTTGCATCGTCAAATTGTTGATCAGCAATTTCAGTATTTTCTGAAATATAAATTTCACCTGGTCTTACAGCATCCGACTTAAAATTATAATATGTTTTTTTTCTAGAGCTCGGAGTGGTACTTAAAATAAACTTTATAAAAGTAAAAACCCAATCTTCAGTGATTTTACCATCAATTTTTAATTTTTGATTATAACTAATAAAAACTGCATTTGATTTTTTTCCATCCTTAAAATTTTGATGGCAAAAATTGAGATAACTATTTATAGAATCATATAAAAACTTAGAGTTTTGATTAGTTTGGGTGTCAATTAAATTTTGGTATTTATTTGAGATTTGTTCTATTTTTTCTTTAGAATCTCCAATATCTTTTATAGCTTTTTCAATTTGCCATAACTCATATTCCTGAAGAGCTAATTCATGAAACTTAGTGTTTTTTAATTGTTCTATAGCCATCTCAAACATTACCTTTTGTCCATCTTGAATTAATTTTATCTTTTCTTCATATCCTCCAGAAATAATTAATTCAACCTCATCATCAAGAGATAAGTTTATATCGCCAAGCTCCTTTATAAAATAGATTAGAGACAATCCATTTAACTTTGTTGGAAATTTATTTAACGTGGGAATAAAACTCTTAAAGCTGTTTGCTGTAAATCCAACATCTGTAAATGTGACTATAGATTTTTCAGAGGTATTCATGATTTCACCATTTAAAATAATTAGCAGTCTCAAGTCATTTGATAACTCATCAGTATTGATACCCTGAGGAAGAGGTATTTTTGATTTTCTCTTTTCCTCTTCACTCAATTCATCTAAAATTTTTTTCTTTTCAGCGAATGAAAAATTAACATCATCAGCAATAATTCTTAATTTTTTTAATAAATATGCAAGTTCATTAAATTCTTTCTTTTCAAGTAAATTTGCAAAAGCATCAAGTTTACCCAATTTTTTAGAGTATAAATATCTACATACAACATCCAATATTAAATTATTACAAAACTTAGTATAGTATTCTGAAAAACTAAGTGTAATCATTCTCCTAATTACTTTTAATAAATCTTCCGAGCTATGCTTTTCTGGGTTTTGAATTATATCTGACTGTAATTCAAGGTATCTTTTGTTATATTCTATTACAATCTGTTTTTCTCCCTCCTCTTGGATTTTAGCATCTTTAAAGTAAGACTTTAATGCACTAATAATTCTTTTATCACTAAACTTATATATGTTATCTTGATTTGAAAGATCAATTAATAGACCTTTGTTTACAGCTAATTCTAAAAAATCTAGAACATCTAAAAGTTCATATCCCCAGACCTGTGCAAGTATATCCGCATTAAATTTACTTCCTATTACAGAAGCACTTTCAAGAATTCTCCTCCATTTTGATTCAAATGTGTCAAAAATTGAGTGATAATAGCTGTCAATATCTTCAAAATTTGGAAGTGATTCTATGTCTACTGTTTTGGTTAAAACATATCCATCTGGTGTATATTTTAAAGATTGATCTGAGATCCATGATTCTAAAACTTTAAAAACATAGAGTGGAGTTAATTTTATATTAGATTCTGATTTTAATTGTTTATTGTAATCATTAAATAAATTATTTATCTGATTCATTGAACTACTTGCAATTTTAAATTTATTGTCTTCAATACTTAAATTTTTTACAAAATCAACAAGATTAAATGAATTAACATCTAATAAATTATCTAAATCAAAAGAGTTGTTAGTTTCCTCATTTAAATTATTCAACTCTTTATTTAACTCCGTATAACCTAATCCTCTGTAGGTACCTTTAATCTCTGCGCGAACACTTATTATAATACAAAGGTTTTTTCTTAGAAAAAGGTTTCTGTTTACAGTCCTAATAAAATGCTTAAGCAATGTGAATGTTTCAGGATCAATCCAGTGAACATCTTCCATTATAAATAAAGCCTTTTTATTAATGCTTGTAAGTTTATCTATTATTTCAAGTGAAATCTCATTCATGGTTTTTTTAGAACTGCTGTTAAAATCAGATAACTCTAATGGTATCCCAATTTTATCAGTTGCAATATTTACAATTTCTTTAGTAATTTTATCCGTAGATTCTGATCGACTGTTCCAGTTTTCACCAATTAATCTGCTAAAAGCTTGTAAAAAAGGTTCAAAGGAAACAGCATTTTCATCTTGAATTTCATCACAATCACCATAGAAAATATTCCAATTATTTTTTTTAAAATATTTTTCTGATTCTAATAAGCTTCGAGTTTTTCCAATTCCCATTGGTGCTTCAATCAACATGATATTTAAATCATCTGAAATTCTATTTTCTACAGCTTGATAAATTGATTTTCCAGGATTCATTACGCTTTGTATATATGGAACTTCATCAAGAATTGAACTTTCAGTAGATTCCTTCGACTTTTTTTCAAATAATCTATCAAAGTAATTGTCCAATATTATGTTTAATATTGATATTGGTGTAATAATAACAAAACTTAAAAATAGATTTTGAACTGAAAGTTCAAAAATTATTATTCTATTAAAAATTATTAATGCTATTATACCTAAAAATAAGCCTGTAATTGCTTGTCTTCTTTTATAACTATTTTTTGTTACTATCCCATATTGGAAATATGATTTTCCAAGTAAATTTCCAATTAAGAGTGTAATAAATATTAATAAGATATGAATCAAAAATGGATATGTTTCATACTGAATAAAATAGAAAATAAAGATTGGGAAATAAGTAGCATAAAGACATGAATTGGCAAAAAAGGTATATCCTAATGGAGTATGAAAGCCATCGATATCTAATCTATTAACAATAAATAAATTAATTATTATAGGCAAGAAACTCATCAAAATAGTAAGGGATAAAATCCATACAATAACATTAATTTCACCTATGTCGACATCACTATTTGGAATAATAAATGAGCAAATATATATCATTACAAATGACAAAATTATTGGAAGGAAAAAGTATAATGCAATATATTTTACCTTATTTAAAACTGAGAGAATTAACTCTTTATTTGAATCTCTAGTGGAAATTAAAATATTTTTTCTATTAATAAATATTAGAGATATACCATAAGCTAATGACACAAAAATTATTGCTAAAATTAAAACAAGTAACAGTTCAAATAATAATGGTAAATCTGTTTTATCTACAGTATATCCTCTTGTGAATATAGATTCAAGAAATCCTTGAGATTTTTCATATGTCTTAAAGTCAGTATTAACTAACCAAATCTTGTTATTAATAATATCAATATTATCAACAGTAAAAAGACCTAAACGATCCAATTTTAAATAATCAATTATTTTTTTTATGTCATCCTCAACTATTAATCCATTTATTAGTGCGTTAGAATTTTCATCACCTATAATTTCTATTAATTCCTCTATTTGTAAAACTCGGTGGTTTGTATTAGAAATTAATGTTTGGTTTACAATTTCAAACGTTTCATTATCACAATCTTCTCTAATTAAAATAGATGTAATACCCGCATCTGAAAGAGGAGTGTTTCCAAGCGGCCTGTACCTTGTATTTAATAATTGTGATAGTGCGTCGTCATATGCGTACTCTATAGCATCATCAACAAACCCATAATAAGCTGGCATTCCAGAATAAAATTCAAAAAATTCTATTTTACTTATTACATTGTTTTGAATTGTATTTTTTGTTAAAAATATCCCTTTTTCAATATCAACTACATAGTTATTGTCTTTTTCTAATAATCGAATCGAATCAATATATTCTAATGCTAGATCTAAAAAATACTCGTTATTATGGTTTTCCCTTGAAATATATTTTAAAGTGTTTATGTGAGTTTTATACTTTTCAATCTTTAAAGAGTCTTGGGTTATTACAATACTTTCTTTAATAGAAAAAAGACTAAGAGAATAGAGTAATAAAAAAATATTTAAATAATTTTTCAAAATCTTTGAGTTGTATCACTAAATTTAAAATAATTATTAGAAATTAAAATATATTAATCTTAAATAAATCATGTCATTTGAAAAATTTGTTAGTTGTGTAAATAATGGACTTAAAAGAGATATTAAGTCAAGGAGGCTTAAAATGAAAGTTTCTGTTGAGGAATTTAGTGAATTAGCAAAGAAGTATTTTAATAGTTTAAATGATAATAATTATAAGTTTATTGTTGAAGATGGTGATAAAAACAATGTTTTATTTATTTTAAGATCATTCTTTAGTTTATATGTTGAGGTTAATAACAGTTCTATTGAAGTTTTTAAAAATTTTCCGAAAAAATTTATCCTTTTAAAAGAGGTTAATAAATCAAATCATCATTTTACTCCAAAAACTTTTCCAAAAGGAACAATAATGTATTCGGTTAAGCCTGCATATTCATCATCAAATAGAATGAATGGTATTCCATTATGGCACAATTTAGAAACTATTAAAGACACAGAACTTGTACCTAGTGTTCAGATAAATTATGATTATATATGTCCTATTTATTAAATGAATGGATTCCAGTCCTTTAATGTTTTCATTACACTTTCTTTTGATTCAGTAGAGGGATAACTTTCATTATCAGAACTTAGTGTAAGATTTACAATTGCATCTACCTTTCCAGTACCATTCTGATCAATAAACGTATCCACATAACTCATGGTATCATCATATTCGGTGATTCCATAAGCAAAAATTTGCCAATTATTGTCATATGATCCTCTTGGATTTAAAGATAACAGCCAATTATAAAGAAAATAAATTGAATTAAATCTATGACTACTTATTACATTTTTTGTTGTATTTATTTGATATTTATTTTCCTTATTTCCGATTGTTCCAGGGTCTACCTCAACACTCTCATAAATTCCATCCAATAAAATTTTAAACGTTGTGAACTCAGTTCCCTCTTCATCATATCCGCACATACCCTCACCATTAGATATTTTTAATCGATGTAATAATTCAATACGAGCAGTTTCAAATATTTCAATTGAATAAATTGGCTTACGAAAATCTTTTGGAAATAATTTTAAGTTTTTTTCATCAAAATATTTTGAATCAACTTTTAGTTTTTCCATATAAAATTCAAAATCTTTTTGAGGACTCCAATAACCTTCACTATCAATTACTTTTTTCCAATCTTCTTTAGAAAGGGTTTTGAAACGATCATGTTTAAAGTACACTTCAGGAAAAAAATATTCCCAATCAACAGACATTGCCATAATTAAAATTTTCATTAATTTAAAAAAAAAAATGAAAATAAGTTTAAGAAATAACACTCTCTTTTTCCCTGGAAAATCAAAATATAATAGTCGTTGGCTTTTTAAAGTCAATTATGAAATTATATTAAAAGATAAAAAATCGTATTCATTCGAAACAAATTTTTCATTTGATCTTGAAAAAAATAAGTTGTTCTATTTTTTTATGACTGACTATATTGATTTCGACAAGCTTGATTGGTCTTCATCTGATTGTTTTCTTCACAATGTTACTGAATACGCTGGCAATGATATAGAAGGTATTTCTAAAACACAAAGGGGCCTTTTTTTCGTAAATTGGTCTAACCCTGGAGGATTTAGTGATGTTATATTTGAAGAGAATAAAAAAATATTTATTAATTGGTGGAAAGAAAATAATAAGAAAATAGTTGATTATATTTTAAATAATAAAAATGAATTAAATCAAAAATTACTTGATAGTATAGTTAAAATAAATTAAAAAAAAGATGAAAATTACAGGCTCAAAAATTGAGGAATTAACTATGGCTGACTTAGGTCGGCAAAAAGACTGTTTAAAAATTCTAAGTGAGAGAGAGTATATTCATGTAACTGAATTAAATCTTGAAGCTGACGATCCATTTATGATATTTGAAACTGATAATGAAGATAGATTTTGGGATGATATATATGAAATAACCGATAGTTTTGTTTAACCTTTATTTAAAAACCATATTAACATGATAACAATTAAATTTTTTGAAACATCAGAAGTTGATGAATATATTAACAATACAAAAGCTGAAGTTGAAGACATATTCCAAATGTATTACCCCGACTCAGAATGTGAATTGAAAGTTGATAAAGAGGAAGCACAATTTGAAATTATTTTTAAAGACAATTGGTCTAGTCCCGAAGATATTGGTGAAGATATAATTAGAGATATTTGCCAATCTAATGAACTTTATTGTTGGATTTTGATCGATAATAAAATGAATAAAGGTTATTTTTACGATGAAGATGATGAATTTGTTTACAGATAAATTTAAATGACAGAATATATTACTATTGGCAAAATACCTGAAAACTGTAAATCATTAATTATTTACTGTGGAGATTATTCATCTGATGAAACTATTGAATATACCTTTAGTATTAAAAAGAATAATATTCTTGGAATAGACAATGATTTTTCGTGTGAATTTGAAGAAGAAATCTTCAAACCAAATTCTAAAGTATTAACAAAAATATCTAATTATATAAAAACATTTGGTATTGAATTATCCACAAATTCTATTTATAATGGTATTAAACTTTTAATAGATAAAAAAGATTCTCTTTCATCACAAAGATGGAGAATTATTGATTCCGAAGGAGGAATCATTCAAAATGAAAAATTCAAATATAATGGTAACTATTATCTTAGAAGATCTTTAGAAAAAGATGACAATTTTATTGATGAAAATATTTGTGTAAAAATTATATAAATAAAATATATGGAAACTTTAGAAATAAAAGTAACAAAACAGTCTGAGATTGCTATTCTTGAGGACATAAATGATGATAACTATTTTAAGTTTGTATGTTTTGGAAAAATAAAATTAAATGAAGATGAAATTGAATTTCAATTTACTGAGGAAGATGGAATCGGAAATATACTCAAAGTAAAAAATCAAGATGGAAAATTAGAAGAAGTTAATTATACCACAAACCTTTATCATAGTATTATTGTAGATATTTTTGTTCAAAGCACATCTGATTATAAAGATTTGAAAGTAGGTGATTTTTGGGATTTAAAATTTGATAAAAAAATATGGGATAAGGAAGGATTTCTTGAACCAATTTGGTGATAAGAACTACTGAAAAAGTAATTTTTAATAAAATATTAATCTTTATAGTTAACTAATTCAATCCCTGCTCTTTAAATAACCCCTTGAAAATCAAGGGGTTATAAATTTCGAAGTGGTTGCGGTCTGGACGGGACTCGAACCAATACTTTAACTACTTGTAGACTAGTGTTTTAACATCCTACCTTATAACACGGTGTGTTATAAAATTGTTGGTTTTATGTTACTTTGTGTTATACGATTTTAAATGTGTTATAATTTTGTAAATTAGAATGTAACTTAAAATATAAATAATATGATTAGTCAAACTTTAGATGGAATTGAAAACAGTTTAGATATTTTAGAAGAACGTTGTGATACCCTAGAAGATAATGGTGTGAATGTTGATAATTTTAGAACCCAATTGAGTAACCTATGGGATGAACATGAAAAGTTAGTTGAATCACATGGAGATTAGAACCCCTTCTTAAACATAATATATTGAAATATACAATACAAGTCTTTGGTTATGAATGTGTTTTAAAATGTATGTCCATAAATGACAAAGATGTTGATTTGATAAAAAAAATCAATAACACATGGGAAATCGAACAACAGTTTTTTGATTGTAGAGAGATTTTGTATGAAACTTCTTCTTTGTTTTTTGATAAAAATCTTCACTTTAAAATTCTAAATAAAGATGGGTTATTAGTGGATTCATTTAACAGTTATAGAATGGATTCAATTGGTGATGTAATAGGAGATGATAATTTTGGTTATGAAGATATTGTAGTAGACCCTAAATGGACTGATAAATTCAATAATACATTGTTGTTAATACATGAATACAAAGGATCGAATATGGAATTTATAATTGAAAGTAATTCAACACCAATAAAAAACAATATTTCAACATCATCACTTTGTATTGGTACCCCGAATGGAGATTATGACCTTCTAAAAACAATTGGATATAATGGAAAGTTACTAGAATGTGAGAATTTTTGGGGAGGTGTTGGTAAATGTTCTTATGTTAAAATATTTACTAATAATGGAAAAACAATCGAAATAGAATAGTTAATCAAAAAACAAAACTGGGAAGGATTCGAACCAGTCAAAAAAAAGGATGATTTATAAAAACATAAACCCTTGATTATCAAGGGTTTATAAATTGCGGTCTGGACGGGACTCGAACCCGCGACCCCATGCGTGACAGGCATGTATTCTAACCAGCTGAACTACCAGACCAATTTCTTATATTAAGGTATTTAGAAAATCAGCATATACGCTTTTCTGTGCTACACCAACTTGACGATTTACTAATTCACCTTTATTAAAAACTAAGACAGTTGGAATATTTCTTACTCCAAATTCTGCAGCAAATTTTTGTTGTGAATCAACATCAACTTTACCAATTACAGCCTTATCTTCAAATTCATCACTTAATTCCTCAACAATCGGTCCTAACATTCTACACGGACCACACCATTCTGCCCA
>CEQM01135734.1_pt1 | contig 16273 bp, 12 predicted proteins | sample 531111 | NCBI WGS metagenome assembly CEQM01 (sample SAMEA2621278, study PRJEB7988) | marine metagenome | biome: marine biome (ENVO:00000447); feature: deep chlorophyll maximum layer (ENVO:xxxxxxxx); material: "saline water (ENVO:00002010), including plankton (ENVO:xxxxxxxx)" | depth 120 m
GAGGTTATAGATCTATGTGATATAAATCCTGAAGATCTAACAATCCCAAATACAAACAACCATTTATCACTATCAAGAAAATTAACCTATGTTGAGAACAACAAAAAAATCAATTTCAAAAAATCCAAAAAAAATCCAAAAATCATAGGCATAACTGGTACTGGCGGATCTGGAAAATCATCATTAATAGATGAATTAATTTTACGTTTTTCAAGAGGTGAATCCGATAAAAAAATTGCTATATTGGCTGCTGATCCAACGAGGGCAAGAACTGGGGGAGCACTTCTTGGAGACAGAATAAGAATGAATGCAATCTATGGCGGTAATGTTTTTTTTAGATCTCTTGCAACAAGAAGCAGAATGGCACTTTCATCAATAATTGGTAAAGCGATAGATGCTGTTAAAAGTGAGGATTTTGATTTGATTTTTGTTGAAACTGCAGGGATAGGACAAGCAGATAACCCTCTTGAGGACATAGTTGACGTTTCAATATATGTTATGACCTCCGAATACGGAGCTCCAAGCCAACTTGAAAAAATTGAAATGCTTGATACTGCTGATCTGATTGTGTTAAACAAATATGATCACCGGGCCGGAGAGGATGCCTTGAGAGATATACAAAAACAAGTTAGAAGATTGAAAAATCAAGGTCATGGAGACCTTGATGATCAACCAGTATTTGCCACAATAGCTAGCCAGTTTGCTGACCCAGGAGTAAATGAACTTTATGAAACCATAAAAACACTGGTTGGCTTACCCTCAGAAAAAGAAAATCAAAAAAATAAAACTATTAGGCCAACAAAACATGTTTTAATTCCAGGTAATAGAGAGCGCTATTTGGCTGAAATATCTGAAACTGTTCATAATTACAAAAAAAATGTAGCTAAATTAGAGGATATAGCCGAGCAGCTTCAGGCAATTTCATTAATTTTGAAAAAAGATAAGATAAATATACCAAAAAATTACACTCAATTTCCAAGTCCTAAGAAAAAAAGCTTAGAAATGGATTTCAATAAATCTTTAGAAAAACTAGGTGACATTGGATTGAATGCTTTAAGAATGTATGACGATTTGAGAAAATACAATGAACCAAAAATGACATACTCTATAAGAGGGAAAGATATAAGTGTAAAAACCCATTCTGAATCTCTTGCAGGAACAAAAATTTCTAAAGTTTCAATTCCGAAATACAGATCATGGGCAGATAGAATTAAATGGATACTTCTTGAAAATACGCCTGGTAAATTTCCATTTACACAAGGTGTTTTTGATTTCAGAAGAAGTGGAGAAGACCCAACAAGGATGTTTGCTGGAGAAGGCCCTCCAGAACAAACAAATAAAAGATTCCACTTGTTAGCAGAAAGTGAACCTTACAATCGTCTATCAACAGCTTTCGACTCTGTTACGCTTTATGGAAGAAGCCCAGAAAGCAGACCTGATATATATGGAAAAGTTGGAGAAAGTGGTGTTTCTATTGCAACAGTTGAAGATATGGGAAGACTCTATAAAGGTTTTGATCTTTGCGACCCTGCAACAAGTGTTTCGATGACAATCAATGGACCAGCGCCAACAATATTAGCATTCTTTTTAAATACAGCTCTCAATCAACAAGTTGAAAAATTCAAAAAAACAAATTCCAGAATTCCGAACCAAGAAGAATTAAAAAAAATCAAAGAATTAACATTTTCAAGCGTAAGAGGAACAGTTCAAGCTGACATCTTCAAAGAAGATCAAGCTCAAAATACTTGTATCTTTTCCACTGAGTTTTCCCTAAAGCTTATGGGAGACATGCAGGAATGGTTTGTGAACAATAAAGTTAAAAACTTCTATTCTGTTTCAATATCTGGATACCATATAGCAGAAGCTGGAGCAAATCCAATCACCCAACTTGCCCTCACGCTTTCAAATGGCTTTACTTATATTGAATATTATCTCTCTAGAGGTATGTCTATTGACGATTTTGCAAAAAACCTATCTTTCTTCTTCTCTTGTGGTTTAGATCCTGAATATCAAGTCTTAGGAAGAGTAGCTAGAAGAATTTGGGCAATTGCTTTAAGAGAAAAATATGGATCAAATATCAGATCACAAAAACTAAAATACCACATCCAGACATCAGGAAGAAGCTTGCATGCTCAAGAAATTCAATTCAACGACATAAGAACTACGCTACAGGCTCTAATGGCTTACTATGATAGGTGTGACAGCCTTCATACAAACGCCTATGACGAAGCAATATGTACCCCGACAGAAGAGTCTGTAAGAAGGGCATTGGCTATACAACAAATCATCACCAAAGAACTTGGGACAGCCAAATGTGAAAACATTCTGCAGGGCAGTTTTTTCATTGAGGAGCTAACCGAATTGGTTGAAAATGCCGTTTTGAAAGAATTCGAATCAATAAATAGAAGAGGCGGTGTTCTAGGTGCTATGGAATTAGGTTATCAAAGAAGCAAAATACAGGAAGAAAGTTTACATTATGAACATTTAAAACATTCTGGTGAATTACCTGTTGTTGGGGTGAATACTTTTATTGGCGAAAATACAGAACCAGTAATACCTCAAGAGATAACAAGATCTCGTGATGAAGATAGAGATAATTGTGTAAAAAGAGTTGAAGAATTTGAAAATAAAAATATCAAAAAAAGCTCTGAAATGCTTAAAAAATTACAAAAAGTTGCCTTGGATGGTGGCAATATATTTGAACAACTAATGGAAACATCAAATCATGCTAGCCTTGGCCAAATAACTGACGCATTATTTAAAGTAGGCGGCAAATACAGAAGAAACTTATAACTTTGCAAAACATAACAATAATTGGCGGATCTGGTCTACTTGGAAGAAATTTAATTAAAAATCTGCACAAATGGAATGTAACCAATCTTGATAAACAACCATTGAATAAAGATTATCAAAATAAAAATTATCAAGAAATACTGGGTGATGCAAGTGATGAAGCAATACTTGATCAAGCATTAAAAGATGCTGATGTAGTGTGGATAAAAGCGGCAAAGCTAGCAAATGAAAGACACCTTGATTCAGCAAAGGACGAATACCGAAAAATAAATACTGACTTACCCAAAAAAATATTAAAGAAATGTACAGAGCTAAATATAAAACGCATTTTCTTTGATTCATCTGATGCAGTATTTTTAAATACATGGGAAAAAAATAAACATCTTCCCTTTAGTGAACATTCTCCAAAAGACTATTATGGAAAATCAAAATCAGAAGCAGAGCAAGCAATCAAAAAATGGGCTTGTGAGCATAAGGAAAGATCTGTTCAGGTATTTCGCTACACACGTGTTGCTTCAAAGGGAAGCTTGAGGTTGTTATCATTATGGTGTATACAAAATCAATTAAACATACCTTTAAAGGTGTTTGGTGATGGAAAAAGGTCAGGATGCATGATACATATTGAAGATTGCATTAATGCAAACCTAAAAGCACTTCAACTGCAACCTAATTTTGATGTTTACAATCTAACATTGCACCCTATTACATTGTCTGAATTAGCAAAAAAAGTGATAATGCTAAAAAACAAAAATGGAAAATTTACATATGTAAAAGACACTTTCAGCCATCCTACTGACCCAATGATACATGCTATGGACCCTGGTAAAACATGGGAAAAACTATCATACAAACCAAGAAAAACATTAAACGATATTATTACTGAAGCTCATATCTTTGTAGAAAAAGAATTAGAGAAAAAAATTCCTACAATTTTAAAAGGCATAAGCTCGTTAAATATAATCAAAAAAATTATTAGAATTCTAATAATTAAGAATCTCAAAAAACAAGGAATAGAAATATAGGAGGAAAAAATGTTAAATATTGGAGACAAAGCACCTGAATTTAAATTAATGACAGCAAACAACCCTGAAGAAGGAAAACCTTTGAGGGAATTTAAACTTTCTAAAGCACTGGAGGAAGGAAGTTTGATTGTTGCCTTTTTTCCAGCATCCTTCACTGGCGTATGCGAAAAAGAAATGTGTTCTTTTAGGGATAATTTAAAAGCTTTTGAAGAAGCAAGCTGTAACGTTGTTGGGATATCAGTTGATATGCCTTTTGCACAAAAAAAATTCGCAGAAATTAATAACATATCCTTTCCTCTGCTTTCTGATTTAGGGGGAAAAATATCACAAAAATATGGTGTTTATTATGAAGATTTCATCGGCTTATCAGGTGTGTCTAAAAGATCTGTATTTATCATTAATCAAAATGGTGAAATTACTTATAAATGGATTACTGAAAATCCAGCTATTCTGCCAGACTATAAAGAAGTTATAGATTCCATTTAAATTGACAGAAGATTCAATACAGAAATTTATACGCCGTTACAAGCAGGGCAAACACAAATTGCCTGAAACTCATGCTGAAACAATTAATCTGCAAATTGCTTTAAATAAAGAAGGGTATAAAAAAGAAAGTAGATGGGTTGGTTGGCATGGAGCTGTAAGAGCAAATGATCAAGAAGCAATCAAGGAAGAGGCTGTACTTTTACATAATATTGTTGCTTTTTTGCTACCAGATTTTGATATTTCAGTAAGTAAAGAAGATGCATTGGAGGCAGAAAGAGCAGCTGAAAAAGCACTACCATTAAGAAGTATCCTTAATGAACCTTCTGCTTTATGTTGGGCTTGGTGGGATCTTGGGTGTGCTAGACTTGCTGCCAAAGACACAGATGGTGCAATATACGCTTTGGGAGAAGGTTTAAATCTTGTTGAAAGATGTTTGGACGAAGATGAAAATAATCCCAATCTTAAACAAACCTCGTTATGGCTTAAACTATTTTCATTAAGAGCTCTTTGGAAGTCTGGAAACTCAGGAGAACACCTAAGGCCAGAAGCAAGAAAAATAACAGAAAATATATTTAAGCTTGATAGTACTTGGGATAAAAAAACACTATTGAGACTTAGTGACTTAAAATAGAAAAAATGACAGAAACCAATATCGAAAAACTTAAAAAAGAACATAGAAAGCTTGATTTAGAAATTCAAGAGCTGGTTCAGTCTGAACCTTATAACGAAGACCTGATAAAGAAAATGAAAAATCAAAAACTTTTATTAAAAAACCAAATACTTAAAATAGAAAATCAAAAATGAAAAAACTAATAGCATTTATATTTTTCTTAACCACCGCTTGCGGTGGCAGTGATTTTGACATACATGACGCAATTGAAATAGGCAATCATGAACAAGCAAAAGAGTTGATAGCTTCTCGTAATTTGAATTTAAATGATGACAAGATATGTATCCCTGAAGGTCTTGAATGGGGTGGGATGTGTCCAATGCATCATGCTGCAATAAAAGGCGATGTGAAAATGATGAGATTATTTATGGAAAATGGAGCAGATATAGACAAAAAAGCTGCCAATAAAGACAAATCAAGCCCATTGGGTTGGGCAATATTCCTTTGCAACTGGGCAGGAATTGAATGGCTGGTTGACAATGGTGCTAACCTTAATGCAGTGGACGCAAACGGCATCAATATACTGACAACAGCTAGAGTTGCTATTTGTGATGACGACACCAAGGAAAAAATGTGGGAATACCTAGAAGAAAAAGGCGCCAAATAAACTAACCAAGATAACCCATCTCTTTCAATCTCTTTTTTAAAGCTTCCTCATCCTCCTGCGAATAATCTTGTGAAGAGCCTTTTCCTGATTTGTTTTTATCTTCTTTTATCTTGGGTCTATTTCCAGTTTTCCAAATATCCATTTTTTTACTATCAATATCATTAGGAATTGACACACCTATAGAAGATAATATTTCTATGTACGGATCCCATATGTCTGCATTGATTTCTGCACCGTGCTTAATGCCAGGGCCATTAACAGCCCATACTCCCTCCATGCGATGAAATCCATTATAGGGTAAAACAACATCAGTCCAAGAGGGGGTAAGGTCAAATTTCTTAAATAAACTTTTATATCTTTTTGGAACGTCTTCATCTTGCGGATTTAAACAACCTGTTTCTTCCAAATTCCATTCAATGACTATATCGGGAGCATCATTTAAATACTGTCCCTTGTAAATATCTTCTTTTTTGTGAGCTTTTGTAACCAACCTGGTTCCATCTTTCAAGGCAATCGATTCAAATAGATCAATAAGCTCTTTTCTTAATTTTTCATAATCCTTTCTGGGGACAATCCCTTTTGGCTCCCTTCCCTTTAGGTTTATGTGTATCTCACCCATGTTTTTTGGATCGGTTACAAAAACTTGAGTTTTATTCCAGTCATATATGGATAACATGCTCATTCCTTCTACATATGCTTCTTTTTGGCTTTTAAATACTTTGTTTAAAAAGTTTTTCAAAAACAAAGGCATATTTCTTTTTAAAAATGCGAAAAAATTAAACTTGAATTCAGAAAATTTAGCTAAAAAAGGGACAACTGCAATCATTTTTTCAGCATTTTCCACAGGAACCTTAAGCTTTAAGTAGCCCTCAGATTCCAAGAAGCTCACGAAATCAGGGGCTAAATGAAAAGGACCCATTCCATGATCACTCAAAGCCCATATCTGAGTTTTGTTATCGCAAAATGAATCCATAATTTCTCCCATGGCATCATCTACACTTTTGTAAACTTCTAAAAGAACATTTCCATATTTTTTATTCAATTCATCTGAATAAAGGGGATGTTTTTCATCCCAGTGTTTCCAAAAATAATGTCCAACTTGATCTGTTGCAGGAAAAACAATAAAAAATAAATCTAAATCCTTTTTATCTAATAGGTACATGCTTAATTTTTTTTGAAAGTCTGTGTAAGAAAGTAAATTATCACGCAAGATATCATAGCCATCTTTTGATTTCCTACCTTTAGAGAACTCCATCATGTCATATGGTTTTTTAAAATAAGATTCAATTTCAGATCTTAAATCTTTGGGCCAAAAAACATTATCATCATCCGGGCTTGGAGAGCCCATACCAGCAATATAAACTCCGTGCTTTAGCTTGTCAGCAGGATAACCCATGGGGACATTAACAATGCCGCATTTGACGCCATGCTTGTCTGCCTGATGCCAAATAGAGGATCCGGAAACATGTGTTCTGTTTGGAAAACGCAAATCATAAGAACCCCTTACGATTTGAGCAAAATCAAAAACTCCAGTTTTCCCTGGATTTTGACCTGTAACCATAGAGGCCCATGCACATGGCGTAATTGGCTCAAGGGTACTTTTTAAAATACCACTAGAGCCATCCATTATTTTTTTCAAATTTGGCAAATGTCCTTCTTCTATCCAGCTTTTAGCTAAATCCCAAGTAGCTCCATCAAGACCAAAAATAATTGTCTTAACTATTGCGCAACACCTCCACCAATAACCCTTGTGCCCAAATAAACAACGATACTTTGGCCTGGAGCGACTGTCACAGGTTCACTAAAAATAATTCTCTGTTCTTCTATCTTTTGAACTATCCTTTTTGAACCCCTGTAACGAATCCTTGCTGAAAGACCTTCAGACAAATCATTCAGATCAGTCAACCAATTAACTCTTTCCAAATTTATTTTTCGTTTTGAGAAATGATCCCTATCACCCAAGGTAACGGTATTGCTTTTGTGATCTTTCTGAACCACATAAGCTGGCTTGCCTAAAGCAACACCACCTAATCCTCTCCTTTGGCCAAGGGTAACGGTGAAATGACCTTTATGCTCACCTATAACATTGCCTTTGAGATCCAAAATGTCTCCAGGCTCTTCCTTCCCAATAAACTTTACTAAACCTTCAGGTGCAAAACATAAATCCTGACTTTCGGGAGCTTTAGCTGTTGGTAACCCCCCTTCAAAGGCTTCCTGCCTGATGATGCTTTTGTCATCAACATCACCCAGTGGAAAGATTATCTCACTTAAGGATTTTTTTGATGTGGGCCATAAAAAATAACTTTGATCTTTCTTCTGGGATTTTGCTTCATGCATTTGGTATTCATTATTTTCTTTAAAAATTTTGCCATAATGCCCAGTTGCCAAAGCATCAGCACCCATGCGTTTTGCTTGCCCTAAAAGCTCTTCAAATTTAACTTTGCGATTACATTCAACGCATGGATTGGGGGTTAACCCGTTATCTAAATTATTAAGAGCGTGATCGATAACATTTTTTCTAAAAGATTCTGAATAATCAACTGCCATAAAAGGAATGTCTAATTTATCAGCAACACGCCTAGCGGTTTGTCCGGTTCGAATATTACAACAAGCAGAACCTTCGCCTTCTGTCAACCTCATAAAAAGGCCTATAACCTCATGACCTTGACGAATTAAACGTTGTGCAGCTACGCTACTATCAACACCGCCAGATAATGCAGCTACAATTTTCAAAATTAAAGAAGAGCTGAATCTATTTTCTCAGCCCATTCAGTAATAAAATTTGGCGTAAAGCCAGAGGACCTCTCGATAACCTCTCCATCTTTAAACAGTATGAAGGTTGGAATACTCATGACTCCAAATTCAGAAGCGATGGAGGGGCTTTCGTCAACATTAACTTTTGCAATCTTTGCATTATCTCCAACCTGACCTGCAAGCTTGTCAACATGCGGAGCAGCCGCCTTGCACGGTCCACACCATTCAGCCCAAAAATCAACTAAAGTTACACCTTTATTTATATTTTCTGAAAAATTATCCTCATTAAGTTCAATTGCCATTTTCTTCCTCCTGTTTGCTATGGTTACAAGATTGTATTATTGTTAAACACAAAATGTTAATTATTTATGTTTTTCTTTAAACATTATTTAGATTTTTTTCATTATCAACCTAATAACAAAAGGATCCTCATTCTCAAACACTGCCAAACCCTGCTTCTCCTCCAAAAACAATATATTAAAATCTTTGCCAAATTTTTGTTCTAAATACTCAGCAGAATAAAGCATTCGGTAATGTTTTTCTCCTATTGGAGATGCAAAATGTGTTTCTATTTTTTGATTATCGCTAATACCTTTGCTGGATCTTGTTTCAATGAAAATCAAAGAATTTTTTCCCATAATTTTTGATAAATTTTCTAAAATCTCATCAGCTTCTTGTTCTTTTATAGCATGTAAAAAAAACCTTAAATAATAAACATCATTTTTTTCCTTCAAGTCCCTGGCGTCTTTTTTATCAACATAAGGAAGGTCTGCACTGTTTGAAAACAAATCTATCCCTAAAGCTTCAATCCCAGAATTCCTGAAAAACATAGTGTCTCGCGCGTTTCCACAAGCAATATCGATTAAAGATATTTTATTAAATGGTTTTTTTATATATTGGGGAATTGCATTAAGTACAAATTTTGCAAAATCTGTTGGGGAATCTGTAACAGAGTATTTTTTATAAAAATTACGCCAATAACTCACAAGCCTTTTTCCTTATCCCATAACCTTAAAAAAGACAAATGTTTTGGCTTTTGGTTTTTTTTACTTGGCAGTTTCATATAGTCTCCATATAAATCTTTTAGATACTGATCAAAATTCCTTGGTACTGGAAGTCTAACCTTGCCAAAAACTTTTTCGCCTAATGGAAAGATTACATCTTTTTGCCACCAAACTCCTTTTGCAAGGTCTTCAGGATGTTTGATAATTTTTGAAGATTTTAAACTTACGTTCTTTTTCAAAAGTATAGCTTTTCCTATCGTATTCAATCTAATTTCTTTTAAAGATCTACTGTGTTGAATATTGTCCAAAAAATTCAAGAAAATATTCGGTTTTTCCTCTGGAAGCGTATTGACTACAAAAATATCAATAAAAACCCCTTGTTCATATCTATCTGTAACAAATTCATTGCCCTCAAGTGCAATGCTATTTTTATCTCTAATCTTCAAGGTAGTTCCAAACTTTCTCTTGATTGCTTTTGAAGCCCACCTGTCTTCAAACATTTGAAGTGTGAGGTTTTTTGGAAATTGTTTGGATTTGTAAATTTTTTTCAATTTTTGGGCATCTTCATAAGGCATACATATGTCCAAATCATCATCCCATGGAATAAAATCACCACCCCTAACTGCTCCTAACAATGTCCCCGCATCAAGCCAATAAGTAATTTTATTTTTTTTACAAATATCATCTACATTCATCATCATGCTCATAAGTCTTTTATGGAGACCTTGCAGGTCGATATCTTTTTCTTTTTTTTCTTTATTTGCAAGGCCATAACCCGGATAAAATTCAGTATTTCTACAAAATGCCAAAAGCGCTAAACCAGCGGCCCATATTAAAACCAGTAAAAACAAAAACAAAAACCCTGATGCAATCAATTTAAAACCAGTAAAAATAAAAACAAAAACACCAATGTCGAAAGCAAAAATTTGCAATTTATCTGAACATACCCTATCCACTTTTCCTTTACAAAAAAAAATCACCAATGTTACAAAGCTGCTAAGCAGAAAAGGTACAAAAATAAATTTAGGCTGGAGGGTTAAGAAGGGGGTAGCGGTAACAAGCATCATCAAACCTACAAAAAAAAGACAATAACCAAGAGCTAATAAAGACTTCTTTCTGACAACAAGACTGCTGAAATTTGTTTCGAGCCATGAATAATTAACATTTCTTTTCTCTATATCACTATAAGCTTCTCGTTGTAATGCAATCATTGGACAGCTGCAATAAATATTTTTTTTAGGATGTATCTTCGTTTCGTAATAAACATCAATAGGAATGTCTAATTTCTGACTGGGTTCTAAAGAATTTTCATCAAGAATATCCTGATAAACAGAATTGCTGTAAGCAACCGCATGCGTAGACCTGCCACCTTTGACATTAACAAGATTTTGAGAATGTTTAAAAGACTCTTTTGTTAAGTTTAAACCCAAATAAAACATATCCCAATCTACAGGCAATTGCGATATGGATACAGAAAGATTTTTCAATGCATTTTTTTTAAAAACTACGTCATCTTCAAGAATAAGAAAATTTTTCAAATTTTTGTTTTTTGCTTTCTTTATTATTGAAAGTGTGCTTAGCTTGCATCCAAGAGCTCCGTTTTTAGAGGGAGGCACAATTGCAGGAAACCTCTTTACCCTATGCGCTATACCCACCCTTCTAGCTTCTTTTAAAAAAGAACTCCACCTATCTGGCCTTGAATCAAGGTTGATACAAAAAATCTCATCAAAAAAATCAAATGGGTTCATTCTGTTTATAAATTATAAAAGCCCAAAAATTATTTTTATTGCTTGTAAAAACATTTAAAAAACCTGAAAACCGAAAGTGAATCTAGAATTGTTTTATGGTTAAAAAATACCTGATTTACACATTGCTATTGTTTTCTTCATTTACATGGATTAATAATCTAGGTAAACAAAAAACAAAATCACTTTTTGAATCAACTGGAGAGCCTAGAAGAATTTATGAATCGAAAATAACAATCTGGGATCAAGAAAGACAAGTAGCAAAAATAATCACAAACAACCTGGAGGAAACAAAAGAAAATTTATGGTTAATAAAAGACATAACTGAAGCAATTTTTTATAGAAATTATGAACCTTATGTAGAGGTAGATTCAAAATCTGCAAAATATAACGACCTGATGGAAACGCTTGAATTCGAAGGACCCTTTTCAGCAAAAACAAACGACGGCATTACTGCAAAAACAATGAGAGCTTTATGGACGAAAAAATCCCAACTTTTATTCTTTCCAGATTCTGTAAATTTAAAAAATGAAGATATTGACATCACTGGTGAAGATGTACTTTTTGAAACAAACGAAGACAATGTCCTCTTAATAGGGCGATGGCACGCTAAACTTTTGAAAAGCCCTGAAGATCCTCATGTAGAGGGTGGGCTTGCAGTTTACAACACTCAAAATGGAATAATTACAGCTCAGTCTAAAAATTGGGATGAAGACCAAAGGCCTCAGGCATTAATAACAGCAAATAGAGAGCCAGTTTTCAAATCACTAGGTATACCTCAACTTTCTCCCCCTGGCAAGCCAACATTAAAAATCAAAAATTGGGATGTCAGTGCAGAAATCCTGCAAGCAAAAAGCAAAGACTATGTAGCTTACCTTTCAGAAAATGTCAAAATAGAAGAGAAGACCTCGGACAAACCGAGAAAGATAATGGCAGACAGTGTTGAATATTACTGGAATCCAGGTTATTTTAATTTTGAAAAAAACATCGTCTTTGAAGAGGACGATAAGACTCTCAAAGCTGAATCTGGTTTTTTTAATAAAAATAATGAATACTTAAAACTCAATGGTCCAGCATCAATGCAAATGCAGAAAAATTTTTTTGACACTGGTAAGTTGCCACTTTTAAACATTAATGGTCTGTTAGAAGTAACCCAAGATCCTAAAAAATACCTGCTTCAAGGCGGTTTCTCATGGTCTGAGGGTGAGGTATTCATAGGTGGAGAAAATGGAGAATGGGATCCTGGTTTAGAACAATTAAAAATCAATGGTTTTGCAGAATATAAAAATAATGATTTTGAAACTTTATCACAAGCTGCAAGGGTAAATCCAGAGCTGGTAAAATTTCTGGGAAGCAGTCAGTTAAAGTACAAAGAGGTATTCGAAGGTGAGGTTCAAAATCTTAATTATCAAAAAGAATTAAACTTAATTAGATCAGGACCGTTAAAAGGATATATTGATGATAACAAAATTATTGCTTTAAGCCTATCGACAGAGACTGACAAAAATATATTTGATATCACTGAGGCTCGAATATCATTAAATAAAGATTTAGAAATTGAATCAAAAACACTTCAATTAAACACTCTTAAAAAAACAGGATTTTCACCATTGGATACAAAGATTTTTGTTAATGATCTTAAACTTAATGGGGATAAGATAAATTTTCAATGGGATCCTGTTGGCCTAGACTGTTCTCAATCTTGCATAATGGAAAATCCAACCTGGATTGGAGAAATGCAAAAAATCATAATTAATGCTGATAATGAATACTTAATCAATGAACTAGAAATGACAAGTAAAGAAGGATGGCTTGGGGTTATGGAAAATATAATAATTACTACCGATAAAGTCTTTTCGGATGATCATTTTTGGGAAATGAATAAACCAGAAATTAAACATCCAGAATGGACAATAAAAGGTGAAATAGGAAATATGAAAGAAGACAGCAGTCAAATATCAATACTTGGTAATGTTTCAATAAAGAATGAATTGGAAAAGAGAAGAGCTTATGGTGAAAAATGGCAATGGTTAGAAGTTGAAAACATGTCAACATTAGAGGGTTACCCTAGGATTGAAGGTGAAAAAGATAAACTATTCGCCAGCAAATTGATTAAAAAAAATGACTTTTGGGAAGCGTTGGGGCCAATTTCCTGGGAGTACAACAGTAACACTAAGACAACAATATCATCTGAAGCAGCTGCTGAAGAAGATGGTGGTTATAAATTTGAAGGTAATGTGGTGATGAAGCATCAAGATGTTAATGTTCGTGCCGACTATGCAAAAGTAAGAACAAATGCAGAAAATATAATTTTTTATGATGGTGTTACAGTTCAATATAAAGACGGGAATGTCCTTAAGGGTGATAGATTTGTATGGGATTTAATTGCAGAAAAAGGAACTATAGAAAAAGCTAAAGGCAATATAGCAATTGACTAATGAATTTTTTAGAATATTTTAGTAAAAATAAAATTGAGGTAAGAAAGCTTCAACCAATCTTAAATAAGGTTTCTTCTTTAGAGGAAAAAATGAAAAAACTTTCTGATAAAGAGATTCAAAGATTAACTCCTGATTTCAAATTAAGAATCAACAATGGAGAGAAGATTGATTCAATATTGCCTGAAGCATATGCTGCAATGAGGGAAGCATCAATCAGAACGCTTGGTATGAGACATTATGATGTTCAAATCCTGGGAGGAGCAGCATTACACCAGGGAAGAATTGCTGAAATGGTCACAGGTGAAGGAAAAACTCTTTCAGCAACATTACCAGTTTATCTAAATGCATTATCAGGAAAAGGTGTACATGTTGTAACAGTTAATGATTATTTGGCTAAAAGAGATGCTGAATGGATGGGTCCACTTTACAGCTTTATGGGTTTAAGTTACGGATCGCTCCAACAAGATAAACCAAATGCAGAAAGAAAACAAATATATGAAAATGATATAACCTATGGAACAAATTCTGCATTTGGTTTTGATTACCTAAAAGACAATATGGTTTACAACAACAACGACAAAGTCCAAAGAGGACATTATTTTGCAATTGTGGATGAGGTTGACAGTATATTGATTGATGAAGCAAGAACTCCTTTGATAATATCAGGACCTCCAAGTGGAACAACTGGCGAATATGAATCTGTATATCGTGCAGTTGTAAAGATAAACCAAAATGATGTCGAAATTGAAGAAAAGTCACATTCAGTGGTTTTGAACGAGCAGGGAGTAGACAAGATTCAAAATACTTTAAATATCAAAAATTTATTTGATTTTGAAAATGCACAAATTAACCAAAAAGTTTCTCAGGCATTAAAGGCAAAATTCCTCTACCAAAAAGAAAGAGACTACATAGTGAAAGAAGGGCAGATTATTATTGTTGATGAATTCACAGGTAGATTAATGTTTGGTAGAAGATATGGTGACGGTCTTCACCAGGCAATTGAGGCAAAAGAAAGAGTTCCAATACGTGCTGAAACATTAACTGTAGCAACAATAACAATTCAAAATTATTTCAGACTTTATGAAAAGCTTTCGGGAATGACCGGAACTGCCAAAACAGAAGAAAGAGAGTTTATAGATATCTACAACATGGATGTTATGTCAGTGCCAACAAATCAAAACCTAAAAAGAAAGAAATTTAGAGATGAAGTTTATAAGTCTCAACATGAAAAATATCAAGCTGCCATTAAAAAAATAAAGGAATCCAACACATTGGGTCAGCCTGTCTTGGTTGGAACTGTGTCAATTGAAAATAGTGAAAAGTTATCAAAAATGCTAAAAAAAGAACAAATTTTACATAACGTTCTTAATGCTAAACATCATGAAAAAGAAGCAAACATAATTGCACAAGCAGGAAGGTATGGCGCCGTAACAATAGCTACCAATATGGCAGGAAGGGGAACAGACATACTCTTAGGTGGCAATCCTGAATTTTTAGCAAAGGATTTCATTGAAGCTGAAGGGCATAAAGCTGATGATATAAATTTAGACAAAGAGATAAAAGACAAACATACAAAAAAAGCAAAACAAATATGTTCAGAAGAGGCAGCCAAAGTTATCGAATTGGGAGGGCTGAAGGTTTTAGGGACAGAAAGGCATGAAGCAAGGAGGATTGACAACCAACTCATTGGACGTTCTGGCAGACAAGGAGATCCTGGCTCTAGCGAGTTTCTACTTAGTCTAGAAGATGACATCATGCGTAGATTTGCTGTTGATAGAGTTGAAGAAATGATGAGTCGGTTCCAATGGCCAGAAAACGAAGCATTATTTCATCCACTTTTAGATCGAATGATTGAAAATGTTCAAAAAAGAATTGAAGGTCACCATTACGAAGTTAGAAAGTCATTATTGAAATATGACGATGTACTAAATGAACAAAGAAAGGTTATATATGAGGAGAGGGAGAATGTTTTAAATATAGATAGCTTCTTAAAACAAATTGATGGTTTTATATCAGACGTGATAAAAAACTCAATAGAAACCCATGCATCTACATCCCTAAAGAGATCGGAGTGGAACATTGATGGCCTGAAGCAAGATTTATCAGTAATCATGCCTTTATCGGACACTGCAATAGAAACAATTAAAAGAGAAAATATTAAATCCTCTGAGGTGGAAAAAATCTTGGAAGAATCCGCAAAAGAAGCTTTGAGAAAAAGGATTGAGGAATTAAGTGAATCAATCATGGAACAACTCTCAAAATGGGCAGCATTAAGAGCGGTTGACAAAAGGTGGATGAATCATTTAACAGATATGTCAAACTTAAGAGATGGAGTATCGATGCGTGGATACGGAAGAGTGGATCCCTTAACCGTCTATGCAAAAGAAGCTTTTGATCTATTTAATATACTCATCCAAAATATTCAAAGAGATGTAGTTCAGGCAGTATTTATGGCAAAAGTCAAACAGAAAGAAAGACCAATGCCAATCCAGAACAATGAACACAAGGAAACTAAAACAAAAATGAATGCTTTTCTTGGCAAAAAAGATGATCTAAAAAAGGTTGGAAGAAATGATCCTTGTCCTTGTGGCAGTGGCAAAAAATATAAAAAATGTTGGCCTAACTGCATCAAAAAATGAAGCTTTTAAAAAACAAAACATTTCTGTCAATGATGCTTGGTGTATTGTGGAGTGCACCTTTTCTTTTCGAAAGCATGTGGCCCCTTGCTGTCCTCTCTTTAATTTTTATGGTTTA
>CEQM01135662.1_pt1 | contig 16197 bp, 12 predicted proteins | sample 531111 | NCBI WGS metagenome assembly CEQM01 (sample SAMEA2621278, study PRJEB7988) | marine metagenome | biome: marine biome (ENVO:00000447); feature: deep chlorophyll maximum layer (ENVO:xxxxxxxx); material: "saline water (ENVO:00002010), including plankton (ENVO:xxxxxxxx)" | depth 120 m
GAAGGATGGGATGAGTTTGAAGGTAAAAGCCCTCATAGACCATGGATTGATAAGGTTAAGATTAAACACCCGAAATCTGGTTTGATTGGAACTCGAATTCCGGATGTCGGGAATCCATGGCTTGATGCTGGGATAGTTCCATATTCCACATTATCATATAATGAAGATAGGGAATATTGGGATAAATGGTTTCCTGCAGATTTTGTAGTTGAATGTTTCCCCGGGCAGTTTAGAAATTGGTTTTATTCTTTACTTGCGATGTCTACGGTTATGGAAAATAAGCCTCCATTTAAAACATTATTAGGACATGCTCTTGTTAAAGATGAAACAGGAAGAGATATGCATAAATCTTGGGGTAATGCAATTTGGTTTGATGATGCTGCTGAGAAGATGGGTGTAGATGTCATGAGATGGTTATATGCAAATCAGAACCCGGAGCATAATCTTCATTTTGGGTATGGTATAGCTGATGATATACGAAAAAATTTAATTACATTATGGAATACATATTCATTTTTTATTACATATGCAAATTTAGATGGTTTTAACCCTTCTGAAGATATAGTATCAGAAGATGATTATACAGATTTAGATAAATGGATTTTATCTAAAACTCAAGATTTAATTAAAGAAGCTAATAGTTGTTATCAAACATTTAAAGTTTTCAATCTTATGAAACTTGTAAATAAATTTATTGATGATTTATCTAATTGGTATGTTAGAAGAAGCCGGAGAAGATTTTGGAGGTCAGAAAATAATACAGATAAATTAGCTGCCTATTCTGCATTATATCAAACGCTTGTTGATTTAATTAAAATTCTCGCTCCAATAGCTCCTTATATTACTGAGAATATTTATAATAATTTAGTTTTAAGTCATAATAAGAAAGCACCTGAGAGTATTCATTTATGTGAATTTCCTAAATTTAATTCAGAATTTTATGATTCGAGCTTAGTTAATAAGATCGATTCAATCATATCAATTGTTAGTCTTGGACGTTCAGCTAGGAATAGAGCAAATATTAAAAATAGGCAGCCTCTACAAAATGTTTATATATATGTAATTGAAAATAAAAGTTTATTTGAAGATAAACTAGCTCAGAGAGAAATATTAGAAGAGCTTAATATTAAAGAATGTAAATTTGTTGAAACTCCTGAAGATATAGTTAAATATGAAATCAAACCTAATTTTCAATTGCTAAAAGAACGTTTTGATTCAGATATGAAGGATGTTATTTCAGAATTAAGCAAGATTAGTGATGATATTAAATTTAAGATGCTTAATGATAATGGCGTAATATTACTTAATATTGATAATAATCAACTAGAGGTTAGTAAGGATGAGTTGATTATTAATGAAATACCAAAAGAGGGCTTGTCAGCATCTTCTTATGGTGGGGTGGTTGTCGCTATAGATAAACATATCTCAGATAAACTTCTTAAAGAAGGTATCGTAAGAGATATAATACGTCATGTGCAAAATTTTAGAAAAGAGTCTAATCTAGAGGTTCAAGATAGAATAAAGGTTGGTATTAAAGGGAATCAAAGTATACTAGATGCTGTTAATGAAAATAAAAATTATTTCATGAATGAAATTTTAGCAGTATCTATGAGCTCTGATGTATTAAATTCTAATTATATAAAGAAAATTGAACTTGATGGAGTAATGATTGAAATAGGTATTAGTGTATCAAATTAGGAATTAAACTATTATGACTAAAAAACAATGGAATCAAAAAGAGCTTGAAGGGTTTAGGGTACTTGTAAATGAGAAAAGAGATGATATATTAGCTAGTATTGAGCAAGCTAGATCTCGTGCTGATGATATAATAAAAGAAGGTAATCAAAGTTCAATATATTCATCACACATGGCGGATGCTGGTTCAGATCAGCAGTCTCTAGAGCATGCCTACTCAATAATTAATAGAGAGAGTAAATTCTTAAATTATTTAGATAAAGCTCTACAACGAATTGATGATAAAACATTTGGAATTTGTTTTGAATGTGGGAAGTTAATTTCTAAGGATAGATTAGCTGAAGTCCCTCATGCTACTAAATGCTTTGATTGTAAAACTACAAGAAGATAATAAAGAAATTGAATAAGCTTAGTTTAGCATTTATTGTAGTTATATTTGATCAGTTATCAAAGTATCTGATTCAATCAAACTTTTCACTTTATCAGTCAAATTCTATTATAGGCGACTTTCTTAAATTTACATATATCGCAAATCCTGGATTGGCTTTTGGAATTTCTGCAGGGAATCTAAGCTGGCTTTTATTTTTAGTTACAGTTTTAATTACATTATATATCACTCGATTACTATTAGTAGATAGAAAAATTATCAAATATGAGCATGTAGCGCTAAATTTTATTCTTGGAGGTGCTATTGGCAATCTTATTGATAGAGGTCTAACATTGTTTGGCATCTATGGATATAAAGGTGTTATAGATTTTATTGATATGGGTATTGGTTCATATAGATGGTATATATTTAATATTGCTGATCTCAGTGTTAGTATTGGGATTGCTCTTTTTCTTTTTTGTTCTTATTTTTGTTCTACTGAGAAAGAATTAGAACATGGAAACGCATAAAGTACCCGCAAAAGAACAAGGAAAAAGATTAGATGTTTATATGATGGAAATCATATCAGACATAACTAGATCAAAAATTCAAAAACTAATCAAACAAGAAAAAGTCCTAGTTAGTGGAAAGCTTGCTAAGCCTTCATATATTTTGAAGGGTGATGAAGATATTAATTACGAACTCAATCAAAATAATCCTAAATCGACATCTCTTAATCAGATTATTTTTGAACCTATGAATATTGATATTCTTTTTGAAGATGATTATATATTAGTAGTTAATAAAAATTCTGGTATAGTTGTCCATCCAGGAGCAGGGAATCATTCTGGAACTTTATTAAATGGAGTTATTAACAAAATAAAGCATGCTGAATTCCAATCAACTCCTGGTTTAGTTCATCGTTTAGATAAAGAAACTACAGGAGTAATTATTATTGCAAAGGATTGCAAAACTCATAGTTTTATTGCTAAGCAATTTGAAGAAAGAAGTGTTACTAAAATATATCGTGCATTAGTTTGGGGTACAGTTAATAACTCTGGTACGATAGAAGGAAATATGATTAGAAACCCAAGAGATAGGAAATCATTTATATTAACTAATGGTGCAGGTAGATATTCAAAGACAGATTATTTGTTAATTAATAATATTGGACCGATTTCATATATTCAATTAAAACCTACTACAGGTCGTACTCATCAAATTAGAGTACATATGAAATCAATTGGTCATCCTATTTTATCAGATAGCCAATACTCAGGTGGTAAATCAATGGTGAAGTCATTCCATATTAAATATACAAATATTTTAAAAAGAGTAATGAAAAATATAGATAGAGTAGCCTTACATGCTAAATCAATAGAAATAGTTCATCCGAAGACTAGAAAAAAAATGTTATTTTCTAGCCCTACTCCTAATGATATTAATGAAGCAATTAAAATATTAGAGACTAGTGAGCATACATAAAAATAATTTATTAAATGTAGAGAGTTTTTTTGATTATATAAAAAATCAAAGAAGATATTCTAATCATACACTGAGAGCGTATAAGAATGATCTTTTTCATTTTATCGACTATTTAGGTGAAGATAAAAATATTATTAAGATTAATAAGTATGATTTACATGAATATATAACATTTATATCTAAGTCATTATCTTCAAAATCATTATCAAGGAAAGTGGCAACAATTAAATCATTATATAGATTTTTATCTGATGAAGAAATAATTGATTATAATATTAGCAAGAGTATTAAAACGCCTAAAATTGAAAAAAAACTACCTAATTATGTATCAATTAATGATATGAAGACTTTTTTTAAAAAGACATTAAATGAAATTGAAATTAGTCGTAGGGATTTATTAATAATTGACATATTGTACTCTACGGGCATTAGAGTCTCTGAATGCTCCTCAATATTAATCAAGGATATAAACTTAGATAATAAAACAATAAAAGTTACAGGTAAAGGGAATAAAGAGAGAATGGTTGTATTTGGTGATCAGACAAAAAAGAATATGTTAAATTACCTAAATGATATATTAGACTATCAACAAGAATGCTTTTTATTTCCATCTAAATCAAAGAAAAAATCAATTACTACTAGAACTATCTATAATATTGTAAAAAAGTATATTAAATTAGTGTCAAATAATGAGAAATTAGGGCCACATTCATTAAGACATTCTTTTGCAACTCATTTATTAGAGGGGGGCTCTAATTTAATGGCAATTAAAGACTTGCTGGGTCATGAGAGTTTGAGTTCAACTCAAATATATACTCATTTAGATATAAAAAGGATGAAGGAAATATATAACAAATCTCATCCTCAGGCTAAGAAATAGGAGAGTAAATTGGAAGATACAAATCTTATAGTAGAGAAAAAGAAATCAAATATTGATTTAAGTTATTTAGATATAAATCTAACTAATACTGTTTATAGGAATTTGAGTATAGAACGTTTAGTTGAAGAAGGGCTCCTTAATGGGGAAACTAAAATAGCAATGAATGGGGCTGCTATGGTAGATACTGGTATATATACTGGTAGATCTCCTAAGGATAAATATTTTGTTGAAGAGGATATGAGTAAAGAACATCTTTGGTGGGGAGAAGTGAATCAAAAAATAGAAGCTGATATTTTTGATGAATTATTTAATAAGGTAAAAGATTACTATAATACAGATACAAATAAAACATACATTTTTGATGGCTTTGGAGGAGCAGATAAAAGTCATCAGCTTCCAATTAGAATTATTGCAAAGAAAGCATGGCAAGCACATTTTTCAAACAATATGTTCATAAGACCTTCAAAAGGTGAACTTGAAAATTTTATTCCTGAATTTACTATTATCAATGCTTCAGATGTATCAAATGATGAGTTTGAAGCTCATGGAATGAATTCTGAAACTTTTATTATATTCAATTTAAAAAAGAAAGTTGCGATTATAGGAGGCACTGAATATGGTGGTGAAATGAAAAAAGGAATTTTTTCTGTTCTTCATTATTTGCTTCCTTTAAAAAATATTTTATCAATGCATTGTTCAGCTAATGTAGATATGAAAAATGAAAATGCATGTCTTTTCTTTGGTCTTAGTGGAACGGGGAAAACTACTTTATCTACAGATCCTAATAGAATGTTAATTGGTGATGATGAACATGGATGGTCAGATAATGGGATTTTTAATTTTGAAGGTGGATGCTATGCAAAAGTAATTCGTTTAAACAAGGAAGATGAGCCGGATATACATAATGCTATTAGGCATGGAGCATTGCTTGAAAATGTCGTTTATGACTCAAATACTAATGAAATTGATTTTAATGATGGTAGTAAAACTGAGAATACAAGAGTCTCATACCCATTAAATCATATAAATAATTCACTGTATGGGAAAGGTCATGATAGTATATCTGGACACCCTAAAAACATTATATTCTTAACATGTGATGCTTTTGGTGTTTTGCCTCCAATTGCAAAATTGAGTACAGAACAGGCCATGTATCACTTTATTAGTGGATATACTGCGAAAGTAGCAGGGACTGAGAGAGGTATAACAGAACCTATTGCTACATTTTCACCTTGTTTTGGTGGGCCATTTCTAACATTGCATCCGCTTAAATATGCAGAATTATTAAAGGAAAAAATAAAAACCTATGGGTCAAAAGTATTTTTAGTTAATACAGGATGGGTAGGTGGCTCTCCCTCCTCAGGAGCTAAACGAATTAGCATAGGAGATACAAGAAAAATTATTGATAGTATTTTATTAGGTAGTATTAATGATGTTTCATTTAATAAAGATGAAATATTTGGATTAATGATTCCCAGCAGTTTGGATGGAGTTAAATCTGAAATACTTAATCCTATAAATGCTTGGATTGATAAAGGACTATTTATAAATGAATCAAAAAAGCTTTCTGATTTATTTAAGAAGAATTTCAAAAAATATGGAACAGAAGTTGAATACTTAGTTAGTGGAGGACCCTTATAAATGAATAAAGAATTTTACTTTACATCAGAATCAGTAACAGAAGGACATCCTGATAAAGTCTGCGATTGTATTTCTGATGCAATACTTGATAATATATTAAAGAATGATAAAGATGCTAGGGTTGCTTGTGAAACGATGGCGTCATCAAATAAAATTATTATATCTGGTGAGATAACAACAAGCCAGCAGCTTAAAAAATCATTTTATTCAGATATAGCTAGAGAAGTTTTGAATGAGATAGGATATTCTAGCAATAAATCTGGAATGAATGGAAGTAAGGTAGATATAGATGTCCACATTGTTAAGCAAAGTCCTGATATTGCAATGGGCTTGGATAGGAAGTCAAAGATTGATCAAGGTGCTGGAGATCAAGGATTAATGTTTGGCTTTGCTTGTAGTGAAACTAACCAGCTAATGCCATTACCTATCCATTTAGCTCATGAACTTTCAAATAAACTAACAGAAGTTAGAAAATCAAAAGAGCTTGATTATCTTCAGCCAGATGGTAAAACTCAAGTTACTATTAAATATGATGGTTTTAATCCTATTGAAATTTCAAAAGTTGTTATTGCAACTCAGCATGATGATTTACTTAAAAAGTTTGCAGGAAAAATTAATAAAGAGCAAAATTTTATTAAAGAGTCTTTAATTAAAACTGTAATTAATCCTATTATATCAAATTATGATATCCCATTTAGTGGAAATATTATTGTAAATGGAACTGGTAGATTTGTTAAAGGGGGGCCAGGGGCAGATACTGGATTAACAGGTAGAAAAATTATTGTTGATACATATGGTGGATACGCTAGGCATGGTGGTGGAGCTTTTTCTGGTAAGGATCCTAGTAAAGTAGATAGATCTGCAGCATATATGGCTAGATATGTAGCAAAGAAAGTAGTTTCATCAGGTTTAGCTGAGAGATGTGAACTTCAACTTGCATATTCAATTGGAGTTGCTGAACCAGTTTCAATATTAATAGATACTTTTGGTACAGGTAAAATAAATGATCAAAAGATTACAAAAATTGTCAAAGATAATTTTGATTTTAGGCCTTATAGTATTATTAAGTATTTAAATTTAAAACAACCTATTTATGGAAAATTAGCAGCTTATGGGCATCTTGGAAGAGAAGGATTCCCATGGGAAGAAGATAAAAAAAATAAGAAATTTGATCAAAGCGTAAAGGAAAACTTATTATGGAAGATGATATAACAACTATGAATGATTATAAAGTAGCAGATATTAGTCTCGCTAATTTTGGAAGAAAAGAAATTGAATTAGCTGAGAAAGAAATGCCAGGTCTAATGCAAATAAGAAAGAAATATGGCAATGAGAAACCATTGAATGGTGCAAAAATTGCAGGATGTATTCACATGACAATTCAGTCTGCTGTTTTAATTGAAACTTTAGTTGATTTAGGTGCAAATGTGCGATGGTCATCCTGTAATATATATTCTACTCAAGACCATGCAGCTTCTGCTATTGCTAAAGCAGGAAATCCTGTCTTTGCATGGAAAGGTGAGACGGAAGAGGAATATGATTGGTGCTTACGAAAAACCTTAGAGTTTGAAGATGGATCAGGTCCAGATATATTGATTGATGATGGTGGAGATCTTACACAGATGCTTTTAAATGAATATCCTCAATTTATAGATTCGGTTAGAGGTGTATCTGAAGAAACTACTACGGGAGTGCATCGTCTTAAGATATTATCAGAAGAAGGAAAGCTTCCATTTCCTGCAGTTAATGTCAATGACTCTGTTACTAAATCAAAATTTGATAATAAATATGGATGTAGGGAGTCTTTAGCTGATGGTATTAAAAGAGGTACAGATATAATGATTGCTGGAAAAAAAGTTGTTATATGTGGATTTGGTGATGTTGGTAAAGGATGTGCTCAATCTATGTCTGGCTATGGAGCTCAAGTTTTTATAACAGAAATTGATCCTATTTGTGCATTACAAGCTGCAATGGAGGGCTATGAGGTTATAACTATGGATGAGGCATGTGAATTTGGAGAAATATTTGTTACATCGACAGGTAATAAAGATGTGATTATGGGATCTCATATGGAAAAAATGAAAGACAATGCAATCCTTTGCAATATTGGACATTTTGATAATGAAATAGATGTCGCCTATCTAGAAAATAATAGTACGATTAATGAAGTTAATATTAAACCTCAAGTAGATAAATTTGAATTTAGTGATGGACATTCAATAATATTACTATCTAGAGGACGTCTTGTTAATTTAGGGAATGCTACTGGACACTCTTCATTTGTAATGTCAACTTCATTTACTAATCAAGTATTAGCCCAAATCTCTCTATGGAAAGGTGAAATTGATGAAGGTGTGCATGTACTACCAAAAGATTTAGATGAAGAAGTTGCTAGACTTCATCTTGAACATCTAGGTGTGAAGCTTACTAAGCTTACAGATGGGCAGGCTGATTATGCTGGACTTAACAAAAATGGACCATTTAAACCCAAAGATTATAGATACTAGTTTGAAGAGCTTAAAATACTTTGTAATCATTCTATTGCTATATATAGTAGGGTGTGATTTTCGAATGCCTCAAGATTGGGAAACACCTAAATGGATACTTCCTGTAACGATTCCTATGCTAGGGGATTCTCTTAAAGTTATTGATATGATTGACTCTGAGAGTAGTAGTATAGAGCTTATTGAAGCTAATTATTCAGTCACTGAAAATTTAGTAATGATTCCTGCTCCACCAGAGGAAGGTTCTATATCTATAGATGAAAATTATTTCACTGTACCTTCTATTGGTTCAATATTTCAAGAAGGGACTGAACCTGACATAGAAATTCCTTCATTTAGTACTGATAATATTGAATCTATTAGTAATACCATACCACCAATTATATTATCAGATATTTTAGGCTCTGAATTTGATAACTTTGATTGTCTTCCTGCGGATAAAATTAGTGAACAAACTATTGATTTAGACTCAATAGATCCGATTTCTATATATTCACCAGATGATTTCACTGGTATATGTGATGAGCTTGTAGCTTCTAATCCTAATTTTACAACTTGTGAAATGTCAGTTAATGATATTATTATAAACAATAGTTCATTTGATTTAACTCTTACAAATGGATTACCATTTATTATCAGTGACTTTCAATTAGAGTTTCTCAACCAAAATGGTGAAACTTGGATAAATAGTCAGATTCAAAATGTACAGCCAAATGCTCCTCCTGTAACAGACTCTACACCACTTGATAATAGTGCTCTTCCTACTGAAATTAGCGCAACTCCATCAATTACAATTACTCCACAGGACATATCAACTACAAACTGTACTTTATATTTACCTCTCTCTGATTATGAAGATCAAATATCTAGCGCTTGGGAAGAACCTGCTGCATGTCAGATATTTGCTTCTGAAAATTTATTAAATCAAGATTGCGATTGTTTTTTTAATTCTACATCTTGTTATCTTGATATTAATAATGAGTCAGAATGTGATAACCTTGAAAGTACTTATAATGAGACCAATGATCCCGCTGATGATGATATTAACCTAGATTATGTAGATAATGAGTGCCAAGTTAATTCAGGAGTAGATGGGTGGTCTTTTAGTGGGAATGAATCTCTAGAAATCAGTTATTCTTTTGAAATGAATGATGGAGCTATAGATGCGGCTATTGAGATACTATATGAAGAATCTGGGACTGCAGATGTTGCTGTTGAAGAAGGTATTGATTTAATAAGCGCACATCTAGTTGACACAGAAGATTTAAATACGAATAAATTGTATCTTGAATATACAGATAATATGTTTGGAGATTTTAGTTTTGATATTGAGTTTGGTAATTTTTATGATAGCGAGCAAACATTATTAGTTATTGGTTCAAATGATTTAGATGAAAATGGTATGTATGATTTCTCTGATCATTACATAGGTAATCCTAATAATGATAATATCAGCATAATAGATAATATTGGCTATTCTATTGTTGCTTCTTTAAATGAATCAAGCACTATAATAGAAATGAATAAAGAAGAGCCTTATGGTTTTAGTGTTGAGTCTGCAAATATAACAGCCTTTGAATTTGATCAATTGAAGGTTAACCTTCAAGAATTTGAATCCCCACCTATTGAAATGGGTGATATGCCTGCTGGCTTATCAGGTATGGAGTTACCTACTCTAGCATTTGACCTTATATTTTTCAATGAAATAAATTGTCCGCTTACTCTTAATCTTGATATAATTGGAGTTAATGAATTTGAAACTACTACTATCCATGTTGAACCAAATCTAACCTACTCTAATGTCGCTGGTCCTATAGATAAATCTACTATAAGAATATTAGAAAATAGTTTAGATGTAATACAGATAGAAAGTATTGATGGTACAGATACTACCTATACAATTACCAGCTATGATTATGGACTAAATGCAGATGGTGAGCAAATTACAATCTATGATGTATTTTCTGCAGATAATATTCAAGTTGAAGGATATGCCTCTCTATCAGGAATATGCGAGCTTGAGCCAGGAGCATCTGTATGGGCTGATTTGGAGTTAAATATAGATCCTTTAACAATTATTCTAACCGATGATATTACGTTTATATCTGAAACTCCAAGTGAAATAGAACCTATTACAGCATCTGAAGAAAACTCTACTATTCATAGTGCTGTTTTAAAATTAGATATTGAAAATCATATTCCTGTAGATGGAAGATTTGACTTCCTTATATCTAATAGTTCTCAATTCCCTCCATGCTTAGATAGTCTTGTTTCAGATTTAAGTTTAGATGAGCAAGTTGCAAATTTAATAATTTCACAGACTTGTGTTGATTATATAAATGAATATTACAATTTAAGTAATATATCTGTAGAATGTGAGAACCCAGAGCAAGATTGTACTAATGATTATAATTTTTATTACATAGAGTTTGAACGCTTTAATAATGAACCTGTTTTCTTTGGGAAGCTTGCAGATATGTCATTGCTTTTACCTACAGAAATTGATGATGCTGGTTATGTGCAAACAGCATCCTCTTATTCTGATTCTTTAAATTTGCTTGGTGATAAATTAGATTGGCTATCAAAGGATAATATATTATATGTGACCCCTCAGGTTATCTTAACAAAGTCAGATGATAATGGTAATGGCTATAGAACATTAAGATCTACTGATTATATGTCTTTTGAATCTTTGCTTAGAATAGAAATTGATATGGGCGAGGTTATAGAATGATAAGATTGATTTCTATTACTTTTTTATCTATTTTATTTTCTCAATTCGATTCAGATCCGCGTATGATTGGTTTATCTGGAGCTTATACATCGGTAGCAAAAGGGTATCAGTCAATCGGGGTCAACCCTGCAAACCTCGCATCTAACAATGCTCTTTCTATGAATTTATTTTCTGCTAATATATTTTTATTTAATGATTTCATGAGTTTTGAATTATATAATGATATTAATGGAGCTAACCTTGAAGATCCATCAAGCGCATCATATTATCCCAAAGAAGATATTTTAGATCAAGTAAATGAGAACCAAATTATTATTGAGGGTGGCTTTGTTGCTCCAATACCTGCATTGAATTTTGCATATAAAAGATTTGGTATTTCAATGGTTAATCGTTCATATGCTAAATTTGATATTCCTAAAGATGTCCTGACTATGATGTTCTATGGAAATACTAATGATAGATTGACATTTGAATTTGGAGGTGAGGGAGTATCTGTAAATGAATTAGGTTTAACATATGCTCATAAATTCATAATTGATAACCAGCCAATTCAGGTTGGAGCTACATTTAAATACTTACAAGGTTTATTATATCTTAAAGCAGAAGATGTAAAGGATGAAGGCTCTTATTTTCAAACAGATGATGATTCGTTTTCTGGTTCAGGAAGATATCTTGTAAGACAAGCTTTTGGAGGTGGTGGAAGCGCAATAGATTTAGGGTTATTATTACCCAGCTTCATAGAGGGCTGGAATGTGGGGCTTTCTCTTATTAATTTAGGAGGTAGCATTAGCTGGGGAGCTGATAACCTTACCAGAACTTTTTTAAGTAGTTATGAAGATATGCTTCCATTAAGACAAAATGAGTATTATTATTTTAATTATGAAATTGAACCTATTAATGCTATGGATATGATTGATTTAGATGGTGGAGATATTCCATTTTCATCAGATTCATATACAGTTGGAATACTCACAGATGCTCCTATGTGTGATGAAGCAAGCAATGAGAACCTTATATGTTTAGATAATGATCAGATTATATCTAATTCTTCTTTATTTTCAACAGAAGAAATTATTGATATAGGAGATGGCTCATATATCGTCCCATCAGAATCTCTTCAACCTGCTGATTTACAATCTCAGTCATCTGAAGATATAAATTTAGATTACCCTTCATCTCTAAGAATTGGAATATCAAAAAATATTAAGAATTATGGTTTACTATCTATAGATACAATTACTGGCTTCGATGAATCTTTTGGGAATTCAAATAAATTTAGATTATCAATTGGTACAGAGATTATTGCGATAAGTAATAATTTCCCTATAAGATTTGGCTTGTCTGTTGGAAGCGGGCAGCTTAGTTCTTATAGTTTTGGTTTTGGATTTAAAACAGGTCCATTGGCCTTAGATCTTGGAAGAAAATATTATGCTGGTGTTATTATGAATAAAGCTAAAGGTGTAGAGTATGCACTTAATATATCATTAGATTTTAATGAGTTTTCATTTAAGGATATCTTTAAATTTAATTTACCCAAAATCAAACTGCCCAAAATGCCTAAACTACCTGATTAGGTTCTTGTCTTATATAATAGATAAATTCCATATAGAAAAAATACTATATTAGCAGACCATACGGATAAGAATGGATTCATAATTCCTTTATAACCCATTGTTTGTCCTGATTTTATCATGATATAGTAAATAAAAATAACAAAGACACTTGCTCCTACGCCAGCAAGAAGATTGCTTCTTGGTTTCCTTATAGATAGTGAAATTCCAAATAATATCATAAGTATACTAGAAAATGAAAAAGCTGTTTTGAAATGGAGGTCAACAAGCCATTTCCTAAATTCTCTTCCATTATTTTTTAATCTATTAATGAAAGTATTTAACGCCCAATAGTTCATTTCATTTGGCTTAGTATTTATTTCGATAAGATCCATTGGGTTAATATTAATTTTCAAGGTAGAATCTATGATAGGAAGAAAAATACTATTAGACTCAAAACTTCTAAAAGTAATATTCTTTGCAATCCAAGATTCATTATTCCATTTCATACTTTCTGCATCTAGTCTAGAAATCATGATATTTTCATTGAATTTTTGAATAGATATATTCTTTGCAATATTAGTTCTATGATTAAAATTTTCAATTGAGATTATTTGATTTTGATCTAATTGAACTAGAATATTATTATTTATTTGTCTCTTTTTTGTATTTTTAAAATATTTTTGTTCCAGTGTAGATTTTAAAGTTGATGATTGTGTTACTATTAAGTTTTCAAAAAAAAACATTCCAATACTAAAAAATATTCCTATTACTAAAAAAGGAACAGTTAATCTGTAAACACTTATACCTGCAGCTTTAAATGCAGTTAATTCATTATTCTTCTGAAAAATTGTAAATGTCATAACTGTTGATATGAGAATAGCCATAGGAAAGGCAATATGAATATATTGGGGAATAGAGTATATATAAAGCATTGAGATTTGTTTGAAAGTAATTGAATAATCAAGAAATTTATCAATATCTTCAATGATGTCTACTACCAAGAAAATAATTACAAATACAGATAAAATATTAATCATTTTTTTGATAAAAGAAGTAACTATGTATTTATCTAACAATAATAAAAGCATTTGAAACTAATTTAAGTAAATGTTTTTTTATTTTTAATTAAAAATGTTATATATTTGCAATAGTGCTACTTTAACCTTTAAATCTGTCCGAGAGGCAGGAAAGGAATCAATGGAAGTTTAAAATATAAACTTCTTATGTTATGACTAATCAAACAAACCTTGTTGAATCAGAAGAGATATTTAATTTAATTAAACGTATTTCTCATGAGATTATAGAGTCATCTACCGATATAAATAATCTGGCAATTATTGGAATTAAATCAAGAGGTGATTTTATTGCAAAAAGAATCTCATCAACAATTAATAAAATTTCAAATAATGAATTTTCTGTCGGAACAATTGATGTTACGTTTCACAGAGATGATTACAGGACTAATTTAGGAAGTCCTAAAGTTGGTATATCAGATATAAATTTTGATATTGATGGTAAAGATATTATTCTAATTGATGATGTTTTATATACAGGCAGAACAATTAGAGCAGCTATGGATGAAATCTTTTCATATGGACGACCTAATTCAATTCGATTAGCTGTTATTGTAGATAGAGGCCATAGAGAACTCCCAATTAAAGCAGAATTTGTTGGGAAAAATTTTCCGACATCAAATAATGAGCATATACATGTTCTAGTTAAAGAGATAGATGGTAAAGATTTAATTTATTTAGATAAGGAGTCTTAATGCTTAGCGGTAAACATTTTATTTCTTTAAAAGATACCCCAAAAGAAGATATTATGCTTCTTATAGAAACAGGTTTTTCCTTTAGGGAGGTTTTAGAGCGACCAGTTAAAAAGGTTCCGACTTTAAGTGGAAAAAATATTTTAAATCTATTTTTTGAAAATTCTACTAGGACAAGAATGTCTTTTGAACTGGCAGAAAAACGTTTGTCTGCAGATGTCTCTAATTTTTCAGCTAGCTCATCAAGTCTTAATAAAGGAGAAACTTTTAGAGATACTGTGCAAAATATTCAGGTAATGAAAGTAGATTGTATAGTCATGAGACATCCTTCACCAGGGTCAAGTTTGCAGATTACTAATTTTGTTGATTCTATAATAGTTAATGCAGGTGATGGTTGTCATGAGCACCCTACGCAAGCTATGTTAGATGTTATGAGTCTATATGAAAGATTTAAAACATTTAAGAATCTTAAAGTCGCTATTATAGGAGATATTTTACATAGTCGAGTTGCACTATCTAATATATATGCATTAACTACTTTAGGTGTTGAAGTTACGCTCTGTGGTCCTCCTCATCTAATACCTGTAGGAATTAAGGAGTTAGGAGTTAATATAAATCATAATGTAGATGAAGTTCTAGAATGGGCTGATGCCGTAAATGTTTTAAGGATACAGAGAGAAAGAATGGGTATTGGTTTAATTCCATCAATAAGGGAGTATCGAGAAATATTTGGTGTAACTAAAGAAAGAGTTGAGAATTTAAAAAAAGAATTAGTAATAATGCACCCTGGGCCAATTAATAGAGGTGTTGAGCTAGATGGAGATGTTGCAGATAGTGAAAATTCTATTATACTTAATCAGGTGCTTAATGGTGTTGCTATGAGGATGAGTATACTATACCATCTATTATCTGAGGGAGATGCAATTAAATGATAAAAGGTGACAAAATATTAAATGGAAAATGGTTACTTAAAGGTGGAAAAATATATGACCCATTTAAAGATAAATATTTAAATGGAGATATATTAATTAATAATGGAAAATTTGAAGCTCTTATCAAAGATAATAAAGTAGCTAAGGATGTAGAAGTTCTCGATTGTTCAAATAAACTTATTACCCATGCATTTATTGATTTGCATGCACATTTTAGAGAGCCAGGAAGAGAAGATAAGGAAACTCTTGAAAGTGGATGTCTTTCTGCATTATATGGTGGATATACAACAGTTTGTTTAATGCCAAATACAGAACCACCTATTGATACGCCAGAACTTATTAAATTTATTATGGATAAAACATCTGATTATCCAGTCAATATTTTACCAATTGGTGCAATTTCTAAAGGTCAATCTGGAAAAGAATTGACAGAAGTAGGATTGATGGTAAAAGAAGGTGCAGTTGCTATTTCTGATGATGGAATTCCAGTTGAAGATAGTAGAATAATGAGATATGCCCTTGAATATAGTAAAATGTTTGATATTCCAGTAATTAATCATGCTGAGGATGTGTTTTTAAGACAAAATACAGTGATGAATGAAAGTCTTGAATCTACAAAACTAGGGCTAGAGGGCAGTCCC
>CEQM01054286.1_pt1 | contig 16168 bp, 10 predicted proteins | sample 531111 | NCBI WGS metagenome assembly CEQM01 (sample SAMEA2621278, study PRJEB7988) | marine metagenome | biome: marine biome (ENVO:00000447); feature: deep chlorophyll maximum layer (ENVO:xxxxxxxx); material: "saline water (ENVO:00002010), including plankton (ENVO:xxxxxxxx)" | depth 120 m
TCCTCTGGCTATTGTAGCTGCTTACAGTTGCTACCTGGCTGAATCAGAGGGATATGAGTTCGCAGCAAGGACGTATCTCCTGCCCCTTCTGATTGCAGCTGTGGTCGGTCAGGGACTGGTATCGCTCTCCAAAGGAGCAGACACTGCCTCAAGATTACGAGATAGGGAGGCGTTTGCATCCGTTGCCTTAGGCTGGATACCAGTGGTTCTTGTAGGCGCTCTCCCATATTGGCTTGGCGGGGTCTTCTATGGTCCGTTTCAGTTTTCTGACCCCGGCGTCGGGCTCTCTGATGTCTTACTCGGAGCTGTCCATTCGTGGTTCGAATCAATGTCAGGGTTCACCACGACCGGCGCTACCGTGATTGATCCCTCCACCAGCCCCCTATGCCAGGGTGTCACTGATTGCATAGGCTCTCAGCCAGAGAGCCTGATTCTTTGGCGCTCGGTCTCACAGTGGTTGGGAGGCATGGGGGTGATCATGCTCGGATTGCTGATCCTCTCCCAGGCACTGGGCGGAGGAATGACGCTAGCCAGAGCTGAATTGACCGGGCCCACACTATCTCGGCTGGGCCCCTCGCTCCAGTGGACCGCCAGAAGGCTATGGACAATTTACATCGTTCTGACTGTCATCGAGATTCTTCTGCTCAGATTCGTGGGAGAGATGACCCTGTTTGATTCTGTCAACTACTCCCTAACTACGATGTCATCAGGGGGATTCGGGACTACTGATGGGGGAATAATGTCGTTTGGCTCCGCAACGATAGAGTCCATCATCATGGTATTCATGCTAATTACCTGCATCAATTTCAGTCTGCTCCACTTGATACTCGCAGGACGTTCAAGGGAGGCCCTTAGGGACGAAGAGTTCAGGGGCTATATCCTAATCATTCTAATCGCATGGCTGGCCATGTCTTTCAATCTACTCCGCTCCGGAGTTGAGGGGCAGGGGTTCCTGGAGACGATGAGGCATACGGCATTCCAAGCAATTTCAATATCCAGTACCGGCTACTCATCTGCTGACTTCGCTTCCTGGCCGGTATTCAGCCAGTTCGTCCTCTTGCTACTGATGATTATTGGCGCGTCTGCCGGCTCGACGGGAGGCGGACTGAAGGTACTCAGAATAAGAATAGCATTCGAGCTCTCGAAGAGAGAGATTCTGAGGATAATTAGGCCCAGAAAGGTAGTCGCAATACGCCTCAATGGAGAGGTTCTGGATGATGGCAGAATATGGACGGTTCTTGGAATGCTGAGTTCTTGGACGGTCCTTGTGACAGCATCTATGCTTGCTCTGGCCTTACTTGAGCCATCTCTGGAAATGACCGATGTCCTGTCAATTTCGGTTTCATTATTGGGTAATACCGGTCCAGCTCTTGGGGCATTCGGACCTACTGCGACATGGGCAGCACTAAGTGAACCATCAATGGTTGTAGCTAGTCTTTTGATGTGGCTGGGAAGGCTGGAACTTCTAACCGTCCTCGTCCTTCTACATCCGAAAACCTGGGGCGGCGATTAGTAGGAATCAAGAGTGAATTGGGTGCCGTCACTGTTATCTGACTGCTTTTCATCACTGTCAACCACTTCCTCCGTTTCAATCACAGCCTCTCCCTCCGGCTCCCTTTCAGACTCATCAAAACTCTTGATGATTCTCTTTCCCTCTCTGCTACTTTTCGGTATCCCGTGCAGTGCAAGGTGATCCTCCACACTCAGTCCGAGATTTACAGATACCGAGAAGTCACTCGGGTCTCCCCCCAGAGAGCCGTCGTGCACCGCTAGTAAGATTGGCCAGATTTCCTCCCTGAACGATGACCTGCTAGTCGAAATGATATTTGCCATCTTCTCTACCACAGTTCTAGATCTCCAAGTCTCCCCTCCTCTGCGTAGGAAATCTGGAAAACCAAGGTAAGGGTCCGATGTTATTGGACTCTGTGACACTGCAGACTGAGAGGTCAGTGAAGAGCCCCAATACCATGATCTGAAGGCCCTGTTCGTGAACTTAGTGGCCAGCGATCTATCTGCCATCTCCATGGCAGGACTAATCCTTCGGAGGCTCTTGGAATCGAATACCGATTGGTTATTCCATGCAAACCATGCGAGCATCTGGTCAGGATCCTTGTCACTGTTAATCAATACAGCATTAGCCTCCTTCCCAGACTTGCTTGAGTAGACCTCCCTCATTGCCTTGAATACGTCAACTTGGACGTCTCTGACAGCCACCACAGACAAATCACCTACATCATCCGAAGAAATATGCCCATCGCTAACTGAGCATAGTGCCTGTAGATCTCTGACCAAAGCTCGTAAATCGCCTGGGTTAGATGAAAGAAGCTGCTCCAATGCTCCCGGGTCGATAGTAAAGCCCTCACTATCGAGTACCCTGTGTGCAATTTTCCTCATATCCAAATTACCGGCCCTCTTGAATTGAACAAGCTCAGCGTGTGACAGGACCCTATCCCGATTCCTCCTCCAGGACCGTCCCGAACCCCATAGCCTCATTGGATCATTACAAGTCATTATCACTGGCTGCTCTGTTACACTAAGGAGCCTTAGAAGCTCGGCCTTTCCGCCAGAATCCCCGACCAGCACAGGCCCATCCTCCTCTTTCGAGATCACCCTCTCCAGCCTATCTTCGGAAACCTCAGAGAAACCCCCTCCAAGGTGGTCCACCTCATCTAGAAGAATCACGGTTTTCCCTTCTTTGTTCGTGCCACCAGAGAAAGCATCCAGGGAAATGTGCTGAGATCCCCTTGTGGCAGATTTCCTAATCGCGGCTGCATTCCTCTCTTCCGAGGCATTTAACTCTATGATCATCCAATCCCGCTCTTTCGCAATAGCCTTCGCCAATGTTGTTTTGCCAACTCCCGGTGGGCCTGAAAGCAAGATGCCCCTTTTCACGGGTCTATTCCCTGTCTCCCATTGGTCCAGCCATCTTCTTATGACTCTCATTTGAGTGTCATTGCCCTCCATTTCACGAAGGCTGGAAGGCCTATGGCGCTCAGTCCAGTCCTCGTCACCCGCGACCATCATCGTGTTGTGAGAGCGGAGCCCCTTGAAGATTCGCAGTCAGAACATACTGTCCAGGCTTCTGGTACGGAGGCATTCTATAGCCATCTTCATCGGCACTCTGATCTGCATCTGATCGTCCCTCCTGCGTATGGTCACAGTCCCGTCATCGACAGTAGAATGATCAACAGTAATCGCCCATGGAATTCCAATTTCATCAGCCCTAGCATATCTTCTACCAATTGACCTTGAGGTGTCAATATCGGCCTTAATTCCGGGGATTCTGTTTATCTCAGAGGCCAACTTCCTTGCTATTCCGTCCATCCCATCCTTGTCGAAGAGGGGAAGTACCGATACATCGAATGGAGCCACATTCTCATCCAGTGAAAGTATGGTGTACTCTTCACCCGACTTACCGCTTTCGTTGAATGCGTGATCGATTACATGCCAAATTATCCTGTCAATGCCGAATGCGGGCTCGACAACATGGGGAGTGAACCACTCGCCGTGTACGTTTACCTCCTCGGCCCTTCTTGTCACCATCTCTGGAGTAATCTCAACAGAGCTACCATCAGCAATTTCGAGTGAGAATGGCATCTCCTCGGGAATTTCTTGCAATCCCGAAAGAGCATCAGATACATCCGAAGCCTTACCCTTGAACATCGGGCCGATGACCGAACCATTCGGTGAAAGGACATCCCTCTTCACTAGGATCGGCTGCGAATACTGCCTCCATCCTCTAAGCAGGTTCGTACCAGAGTGCTCTTCATGCGACTCCAAGTCATGACAAGTCCTGTTTGCAATTCCGACACACTCGATCCAGCCATACTCGCCAAATATCTCACAGTCCCAGCAGTCCGATGCGTAATGTGCCATTTCCGTGCCGGTATGTTGCCGGAATCTAATCTTCGAACTATCGACACCTATTGCCACAAGAAAATCCCATGTTCTTGCCATGAACCAAGCCACGGTTGGATGCTTGATGATGCCCCCATCCAAAGCTTCTGAAAAGGTAATGTTGTGGTTTCCAGATTGCCCTCCATCTGGGTCGGGAACCAAAGAAACAGCAGTTTTCCAGTCACGCAAGTCCACTTCCGGCGGATCCTCGGGGTCAATGAAGTACTCTAGCTCTGCCATGTTGAACTCCCTGAGCCTGATCATGCCCTGCCTTGGGCTGATCTCATTCCGATAACCTCTACCAGTTTGCAATGCGCCGAATGGAAGCTTCTGCTTGAAATGCCTGTATAGGGATGGGTACAGCATGAACATGCCTTGCGCGGTTTCAGGCCTCATGAATGCCTCACGGCCACCCCTCATTGCACCAATAGTAGTCGGAAACATGAGGTTCATTGGCCTAGCAGGATTCCACCCAAACTCCCCGCAGTTCGGGCATGGAATATTATTTTTGGAGATTACCTCATCGATCTCAATGCCAGAAATAGAATCTGGACTGGGATGCAAACCCTCGATTAGATGATCACTCCTGAATATCGCCTCGCAAGAAATGCACTCCGACATGTAGTCGTTGAACTCCCCAACGTGCCCACTGGCCACAAGCACCTCCTTCGGGGTTATGGAGGGCGAGTCAATTTCTACGATATCTCCGTGACTGGTCCAGTGATCAATCCACGATTGCACCACCTTTCTCTTGATTCTAGCCCCAACTGGGCCGTAGTCAATCAATCCAGAGACTCCTCCGTATATCTCAAAAGAGGGGAGGATTATCCCCCTCCTCCTCATCATCGATGTTAGACGCTCCAATCTACCCTCATCGGACATGTTCGAGTCATCGACTCTCCCATCCCGCTTTCAAGCCATCCTAGTATTATGCCGCAAGAGTGGCCATACTGCACGAATAAGGGCCCTGCCACTTACACGGAATGTGTGCGCTGAGAGGCTAACATTGATGTATGTACACGATGCCCGGCAACTGTTAGGTGTACGTGAAAATGCCAATTATTGAGTACATAGATGACCGTATGGAAACTGAGGAGCTGTTGGAAAGGCTCAGTCAGCCCGTCAGGAACTGGTTCATGGACAAGTTCCCAGATTTCACCGAGCCCCAGAAAGTAGCCATTCCTAGGATCCTGAAGGGTGAACATCTCCTGCTATGCTCTCCAACAGGATCGGGAAAGACTCTGACTGCATTCCTAACGATTATTGATGACCTGGTCAGGAGATCCTTGGACGGTTCTCTTTCGGACTCGGTTCAATGCGTGTATATTTCACCAATCAAGGCCCTGGCAAATGATATTCAGAAGAATCTAATTGGCCCTTTAGAAGAAATAAAGGAGAGGTACCTTCCAAGTAGGGCAAAGGAAATCAAAGTCGGTCTAAGAACGGGAGACACACCTCAGAGTGAGAGGGAAAAGATGCTGAGAAAACCTCCTCACATACTAATCACCACTCCTGAATCACTTGGCCTAGGCCTTGCATCCAAGAGGTTCAGGCCTATTCTCGATGAAATGAAATGGCTAATTATTGACGAGATGCACTCCTTGGTTCCGACAAAGAGGGGTACGCACCTGTCCCTCAGTATGGCATTAATGGACTCTGTAGTCTCTTCAGAGGTTCAGAGAATTGGAATCAGCGCGACAATGGAGCCTCTCGATGCAGTGGCCGAGTTCCTAGTCGCCAGTGACTCTAGAGAGAGAGACGAAGACAATCCAGAAGTTCAGAAGGTCGCGATAGCAAAAATTTCCGGAGATAGGGAACTTGATCTTGATATCATACTCCCCACACCTAGATTCAGTTCGACGCCCGTGAAGGAGATTCTTGACCACAACATAGACAGGATCAAGGAACTAGTCGAGGCTCATACGACCACTCTGGTCTTCGTCAATACTAGGAATATGACAGAGACATTCGTGCAGAAGCTGAAGGTAGCAGGTTTGGAGGGGGTGGAAGGTCACCACGGTTCGATGGACAAGGCCATCAGACTAGATGTCGAGAGCCAACTGAAGAATGGATTACTAAGATGCGTGGTTTCTTCTTCCAGTCTCGAAATGGGGATAGACATAGGCTCAGTTGACTTAGTTATACAAGTGGGCTCTCCAGGATCAATAGCTACGGCACTACAGAGGATAGGTCGTGCTGGGCACCAAGTCGACGGCCTTCCACGCGCCAGGTTCCTCCCAACATCGCCACACGATTTACTCGAGGTCGTCGCTCTTCAAACGGCAATCTTGGAGGGGGAAATGGACCTTCTCAAGTTCCCAGAAAACTGTCTTGACGTATTAGCGCAGTTCCTCATCGGACTCACTATTATCAAAGAATGGGACATCGACGAAGCATTCGAGCTATTTTCCTCATCATGGCCGTACAGGTCGCTTCCCTATGACGACTACATCGAAGTTTTGGACATGCTCGATGAGGAGCGAAGGCTATGGCTAGACTGGGAGGATAACAAGTTCGGAAAGAGAGGCTTTGCTCAGATGATTTACTACACCAATATTGGTACTATCGCCCCCGATAACAACTACCTAGTTTTCACAGGTGACGGGACTCTTGTCGGACAGCTTTCCTCCTCCTTCGTCTCAAGCCTGAGGAACGGTGATGTGTTCCTTCTAGGAGGCTCGACATACAGGGTAGCGAGCATCAGGGGAACTAGGGTAAACGTAACTCCGGCTACCGGATACCGGCCAACTATACCCTCCTGGACCGGCGAGGCAAATAGCAGGACTCACGAACTCAGTCAAGCGGTTCTGAAACTGCTAGGGCACGTATCAGTCGGAATCAGGATGGGAGAGGATTCCGAGCCACTTCTCATGGACGCATTGGGCCTCAATAAGCCTGTAGCTCTAGCATTGAAGCAGTTCCTAGATGAACACTCTGCGACGACATTCCAGGTCCCATCTAATGATAGGATACTGGTTGAGCAGGTAGAGGCCCCTCTCCCCACCTACGTTGTCACAACCTGCAGGGGCAGATCGTTCAATCTGGCACTCGGCTATCTTTTTGCTGGAATAGCCGCCAAGGACAATGTCATAGTTCACGAGCTGTCCTTTGATGAGAACGGATTCATGGCAAAGCTAAGCCACGAGGTAGAGATATCAAAAATCCCCGATGTTTTCAGGAATGACACAAGTGAGGAAGTCCTACAGCGCTATCTCATGGATTCACAACTTTTCTCGAAGAGATTCAGGGAGGTTTCTTCCAGGAGTATGCTGAATCCCCGTAGGATAGGGGCAGAGGAAGTGAGTCCCAAGCAGTTCCAGCAAAAGGCAGAGTCAATCATGACTAAACATAGGCAGATGGAAGGTTCAGTAATCATTCGAGAGGCAATGAATGAGATCATGAATGGCGATCTGGATATGAAGCAGCTAAGGAACTTCATATCCCGGATGGATAGTGAGGATGTCAGGATTGTTCATCGTAGGGTGAAGATGCCTTCCCCTCTTGGAATGACACTTTTCATGTCTGCCTTCGAAGACCTTCTGAGTCTAAGAACTCGTGCATATCTGATCAAGGACGTCGATCCCGAGATCCTAAGGAGACTGCTCGGGGCTCGCTCATTAGCCACTGATCTCGATAAGGAGAAAATCGGTGAGTATTACCAATCAAAGGTCGCTGTTCCAAATGACGCACTTAGCTTACTTAGGCTAATGGATATGGGAGGTGGCTTGGAAAGACAACTCACACACCCGCTTTACAGCGAGAAGCTCAAGGGTTTGGAATTCGAGACACTGCGAGGTTGGGTCCATGAACTGGCCGAGAGGGGACTCATCACAAAGGTCCGAAATACAAATCACGATCAAATAGATGACAAGTGGTTCTCGATGAGGATGGCCAGTGTCCATGGCACCCTAGGGTGCCTCGCTGTGGCCGGCGCATCCGAGATGGATGATTTGAGGGCCCTGTACACCGGAGGGATGACCTACGAGATGGCTGAAGGATTCAAGGGGTCCGAACCGGAAAAATGGATAGAGTCAAGTTTGTCGGATCCTCTTGATTGCCTAAGGCTAAAGCTCCTGGACATGTTGGGTTCCGAGGGCCCCCAGACTCTTGAATCACTGAGCGACAGGCTCCCTTTCCCCCTGGCCCAAGTAGAGTCAGTTCTTCAGGAGCTAGAGATGAGGAATTTAGTATCCATAGGTTTCTTCACACAGACAGACGAGGGGGAGTTCATCCTGAGGGTCGATGAGTACAGGATCACGGGAGGAAGTGTCGATGTTGTCGACTATAGGACCTTGCAGACCCTTCTACTCCAGAAATCATTCACCCGGTTCGACGAGCCCTCAGAGGCAATTAGATCACTAGCTCTTATCCAGAGGAGGGACGAATTGCTGCATCGGGTTGAGAACTACAGGTTCAGGGACTGGAAAGACATCAAACATGACCCGGATGTGTTCAATGGAAGACTCCTTCACAATAGAGTCGGATATACGACCAGAGACCAACTCCCAATGCTTCAGGGGCTGAGGACTGAGCCTTGGTTGGGCGCGCTTGAAACAGAGCTTCTGGAAAAGATTCCAGAGGAAGGAATAACTCGTACCGAGCTATTCTCTGAGTACCCCCGGGGCAAGGAGAATCAGCACATTCAGAAGAGCCTCAAACGGGCACTGGCTAATCTGGAGAGGCAATTGGTGGTCGCCAAACAATTCCTCGATATGCCAAACAGGAGGAGGTCAATAGCGATCTTCCGAAAGGTTCACGGGGCAATAGATGCAATGCCTTTCCCACAGGCTCTCTCGACGTTAATCAATAAAATCGGCCCTGTCAGATTACACACTCTCCGCTTCTTCGTGAGCAGACCAGTGGAGGAATTGGCCGAAGTACTCAGAGATCTAGAATCCGATGGAAGTATTTGCCGGGTAGTGGCACTGCAACCAGATCCAACCGATTACTACGCCTCTCATGAGGACGCTGAGAAGCTCCTGTCTCTCATGCCCGAGGACAGGCAGATGCGAATCCTATCCCAGTCAGATCCATTCTGCAGTAGATTCATCCAAGAGGTTAGGATGATTCTGAAACAGGGCTGGTATCACCCGGTTTTCAAGGGGGTAGACCCCATTGGAAGAATATTGATGTTCGTGGTCAACGATTACCTGGAGATTAAGGATATCAATATCCCGCATTCATATCTGGACGAGTTCAAAGTGGCGTTTAACGACTTACTTGACAACTACCGAGACAGACTAGTAGACGTCTCAGTCATTCATGCTTTCAACGGTGTTCCCGTGCATGACTGCGATGAAAACATACAGTCGATCCTCTCGGAATTGGGCTTCTCATCGATGGGCGATGATGAAAGATACATCAGAGGTGGCATCGTGGAGCCAAGGCCACGTCAGGAAATCAATAGGAGGCTATTCCACCGGCACAATGTACACCAGAATAGCCGTTGGGAGAATGAGACTTTCGCCCTCAAGGAGATCGACGAGCTCAGAGACGACTTCGCACTCAGGGGACGCTGCGAAATGTTCCGTGTCGACCTTCAGTCAATGGCGGCTACTGAGCAACTCCACCAGGGAACAAACCTCAGAGGCCATCAGGTTTGGGCCAGACTACCTCACTTCCAAAGACTACTGACGATTAGGAACATGCAGCCCGAAGATGACGTATTGGGAATCCTCGATTTCTTCAGTAACCACAATGATCCCTCGGTTTTCATGGAAAGATTGGCGATGAAGAGGGGTGAATTCAGGAAATTGATTTCTCCCTTGGTAAGAAGTGGCCACCTAGTCCAAGACTATCGTGGCGGTTTCAAGACTGTGAAGCCCCTCAAGGGAATCGATCTATGGCAGATCAAGAGCGACTATCTTAGAGACATGGTCGAGGAGTACCCAGTAATTACGATGAAACAGTTCGAAAGGCTCGCCGGCCCTTCCTTCGCTCCTGAGGAGATAAGCGATGTTTTGCACGAGTTCGAGGATGATGGTACTCTGATCAAGGGCTTCCTTGTAGATGATCAACATGATGTTTCTTGGGGCCGTAAGGACCTGTTAGAATCCGAAGGAATAACACGGACAAGAGATCTCGTAATACCTCCATCGGATTCCCTCATTCACTACTTCGGAGGAATACTCAGGGAGAAGTTCGGATTCGGCTCTGCATACCTGGTATTCCACAAGGAGGAGCCAATTGCCGCGTTCAAGGCCAACACTAGGAATGGGACAATAGACGTCACAGATTTCGTTGGGGACTCTGAGCTTGAGAAGGAGGCCCTCAGGGTGATGAAAGAATTTGCATGGGAGCACCAGATGCCACTTACGGGCGAGCTTTACGAGAAGCTCAGATCAAGATGACTTCTCTGTATCCGGTACTCCAATAAGGTCCGTCAAAGGCTTTAGAATCCTCAGAATATGCTTATGCAACTCCGGTAATATGTCAAACAGTGCTATGGCCATCAGGAACATCGCAAACAGACTCGCAAACTTCGCGGCATAACTATGTGTGAAATCGAACATCCCAATGCCCAAAAACGTCCAGTTGACATAGGTATCGCTAAGCCAAACAATTCCAGCATTCCTGAATACATTCAGAACGTGTATGGTCGGTAGTACAATCAGAAGTGCGCGCACTCGTCGCTTCCAAGAAGCAGACCTGAGGGCGAAAATGGCGCCAACGAAGATTATCATAGATTGAAGTCCAGAGCAAGCAAGGATGAAACTGACGCTGACTGGGGTCCCATCAGAGTGGCTAAATGGGACAAAGAATCCACTTTCGCCAAGTGGTTGAGTCAAGATCCACTTGCTACCTTCCCACTGTGATGCTAGAACATCCCCCTCTGGTAGATCAACCCTCATCTGTCCTACTTCGTAGGACCCCATTCCCGCGAATTCGAGTAGCCATTCGGTGCTGTGGGCAGTGAAGCTAACAAATGCCATGTTCAATATTGGTACACTGTAGACGGTGTAGTATGGTATTACTGACCATACGACTGCCCCCCTAAGCCAAACCAGGGAATCAGGAGCCATTTCCCAGTTCCTAACTTCCCAAATTCCCAGCGCAATGCCGGCCGGCAAGGCACCAGCCGTCATTGCCACCAGTATCGGATCGGATATTTCCACGAAATGCGATGACTGCAGGTAGAAGAACAATCCTAGAAGTGACCACCCTATTGCTGAGCAATAGGGCGCGTAAGGCCTATTTTGGAAGTGAAATCCTACTCCTAGGAGAATTGCCCCAAACCAGCAGAATGACAGTCCCAACGTGAATCCAGTAACCCCTATCGCCTCTGCCAAAGAGCCGACCATCGCCCCCACTGGCTCCTCCATATGTGCCAATGAGTCATCAACCCGTAAATATGATGCCCTCAACGGATAGCCCGGTAAACACATGGCATTCGACTTCGAGGAGTTCGCAAATTCCTATATTTCGGACCTCAAGAGGACTCTAGACGAGCTTCCCATGGATGCAGTTTCATCCTTCTGGGAGATGGTAGAAACAGTCAGATCTTCTGGTGGCAGTGTCCATTTCATAGGTAATGGGGGTAGTGCAGCTACGCCTTCACACAGTGCAGGCGATTGGTCCAAAGAACTCTCTTTGAGGACGCTTTCACATTCTGATAATGCCTCATCTCTCACCGCGTGGGCGAATGATACTGACTACTCTAACGTATTCGTTGGGCAGTTGTCAACTTTCATCAGAGAAGGTGACTTGGTGGTGGCATACAGCGGTTCAGGAAATTCCGAGAACGTATTGAACGGCATTTCTTTCGCCAAGGAAAATGGATGCTCTACCGCTGCAATCACGGGAAATTACCTAGGCATGGAGGGTGGAGCACTGGCCAAAACTGTAGATGTAGCAATTGTTGTTCCTACGACATCAATGGAGAGGATCGAAGACGTTCAGCTAGTACTGAATCACATCATCAAGGAAGCCGTCAAATCGAACAATGGGTTGTGATACAATGCTCCCACCCCAAAGGGACTCAGGAAAACTCGAACGACCCCTTGTCATGCATCCACTTCCCTATGAAGGAGAGTGGGATGGGAGAATTGCATACCTGGACAGGGACGGTGTCATCAACAGAGGTTTCGAGGACTATGTCAATACAGTCGATGAAATCGAAATCCTACCTTTGGCAGCTACCTCTATTGGCGAATTGAGAAGGTCGGGATTCAGGATTTGTGTGGTAACCAACCAGTCACCCGTCGGTCGGGGCCTATGGACCAGGGACAACCTTGCATCAATCCATACCGAGATCCGTAGACTACTCCTGCTGGAGGACAAGGACGCACATCTGGACCTAATTCTGCATAGCCCCTATGCACCATGGGAGAACTCGTGGGCAAGAAAGCCCAATCCTGGGATGCTCGAGGCATCCAGACAAATCATGGAGGCTGCTCATTCTGACCCGTCTTTATCGGATCTGATCATTCTTTACGGCCCGGATTGGAAAGATAGGCCATCCGAGCAGGACTCGGTCATGGTCGGAGACAGGGATGTCGACATGAGGGCGTCCGACGCATTCGGAGTAACTGGTATTAGGTGCAATCCCGATGATGGGATTAGCGGGGTAATCGATTCAATCCTGGGGTGATCAGGCTGACTAATTCACAGCGTACCATTGCAATGATCGGACTGGATGACACAGATCACCCTGAAGTGGGATGCACCACCCACGCTTTCAACGAACTCATTGCTAGGATATCCGAAGAAACCCCGTCCGAAGTTATGGAAAGGAGACTAGTGAGGCTCTGGCCATTCGCTTCTAGAAGAACTAGGGGCAACGGAGCCCTATCTGCTATGATTTCAGTAGAATCAGGCTCCATATCAGATCTTGAGGGAGTCTGCGGAAAATGGTTTGAAGACTTATGCGAATCAATTTCTGAGCACCCCGAAAGTGGGACCCAAGCATCTCCTTGCTTGGTGATTGCATACAACCAGGCCCCCGAGTCATGGTACTGGGAATCTGTAAGAGGGGAAGTTAACTTGGAGAGTAGAAGGAAAGAGGTGGGGGATTTTGATGCGAAGACATTCGAGTTAGGTGAAGGCTGGGGGATAATTGGTGCGTCGGCAGCAATTTCCTGGGTGCCCGATGAACACTCATCGTGGGAACTGATTGCATGGAGGGATCAAGCAAGGATCGGAACACCACGGGATGTGAACCACGAGGCTGTACTTGACATGGCCCAAAAGCATCCTGAAACCTTCCTAAATAGGGACCCTACGAAGAATAAGGGGTTGATCGCACCAAGGACGCCTTGTCCTGTTCTGTACGGTATCAGAGGCAAGTCAAGCAATTCAGTAACGGAAGCGCATCTCTGGATGCAGAAAAGGAATGATGTCGAAGTCAGCCAAACATGGGCCTCCCACAGAACCAATCAGATGTCAGATGATCATTTGATTGGCATAGGCAAGGGGACAGTACTTACGCCTCCACATGAAGGCAGGGGGGCACATACTAATCTCCAGGTCATAACCAACGGTAGAACGAACAGTCTGGTGGTATTCAAGGAAGGGGGACAGGTCAACAAACTAGTCAGGCAATTAATACCGGGAGATCAGATTAATTGGCTGGGACTGGAAGCCCCCGATGGATCGATACACCTAGAGAGGGTAGCGTTATGCTCTGCTGCACCAAGGGTTTCATCCCGCCCCTCGTGTTGTGGCAAGACGATGAGGAGTGCAGGAAGGCACCAATCCCTGAGGTGCCTCGTCTGTGGTGACACAATGGAGAAGATTTGGCTGTCCGAGCCATGGTCTCCAGAGGGAGTCTCTTCGACATCCGGATGGTTCGAACCATCACCCTCTCAGAGAAGGCATCTCGCTAAGCCACTAGATCAGGGGATTCCAATATAATTTGGCGTGATGAATATGGCCGAATCAACCGAGACTCTTCTTCAGGCAATCCTCATCATAAGCGCCCTGGGTCTTTTATGGCTCATTCTGAGGAGAAAATCATCAAAGACCATGGACGAAAATAGCGAATACTCTGGATCTGCCAGAGATCCGCAGTCACTTTCTGAACCAACCCCCGAAGCACTTTCCGAGCTTGATAGGTTGATTCAGAAAAAATCAGACAGGTGAGAGCCCGTACTCGTCCATTCTAAGAAGGATATCGCCACTATCGTCAGAGAGAATCCTGTGTGACTCCCTAGTGGGATGCCCAAGTAACATAAGAGAACGCATTTTTGCAGAAATCACAACTCCTCCCCTGGCAACTAATCCGGGACCACTCCCAGACGCATTTACAACAGCTGATGATGTGGCAATAACTCCACAATCGGATGTTTCTATGATTCTAATCAGTGAATCAATTTCCACCTTCTTGGCTCTACCGGTGGGTCCGCACCAGTCATCAATTATTACGAGGTCATCGGTTTCTAGATGCCTAATATTTTCGATTAAGACCTCCTCAATCATAGCCAAGTGGTTGCCGAACTCAATAACTCTGAAATCCATTAATCTGTCCCTATCCAAATCCTCCATAATTTTGGAAAATCTGACTTGGTCTGGAGTTTTCATACACGACCAAATTACGCGACCACCACTTTCTAGAACGTCATTGGCCATATTCAAGCAAAGCGTAGTTCTACCTGCCCCTGGCTCAGACGATAGATGCACAGCCCCTCGTCCCAAATCTATCATAGACATTGCACTGTAACTACGTGAATGAGCATTACTGAGCCCTTTCGTATTATTTCTCGGAAAACAATATTGTACATCCACCTCTAATCAGTTTCATGAGCGATGCCCCCAAAGGCCTCGAGAGAATCCCCCGGAGGCCCCCTCCCGACTTTGAGGAGACCGAGTCAGGAATTCTCGAAGGCATCACCGAATCCGGTTTCCTCAACGTGGCCTTGGATGACGTAAATCAATACGGCCCACATGCCATGATTGTGTTACTTGGGATTGTAGCTGCCGTGACAGCAGTGGTGTTGATGGCAGCAATGTTCGTAATCTAATCCATCATCCCTCTAGCGATGGATATCGCATTATCCACTATTTCTCCGGATACTCCAAGATGCCCTCGTGGATCAAATAGCTCTTCCAATTGATCTCCGTCAAAAATTGAAGAAATTGACTCCGAGGAAGCGCATACATCCTTCAGATGTACTCCCTTGCCCATGGCTTGCATCGAAGCAGCCCGCAACTCCTCATGCGCTTGATCTCTCGGCATCCCAGAATCAACCAAAGCTAGCATCAGCCTCTCTGCCATTACTAGGCCGTCTTGACTTTCGATATTCTCTAGCATCTTATCTCTATTGACGACTAATCTAGATAGCACCTTGTTACACTTGTCAAGGATATCATCCAAGAGTATCATTGAGTGAGAGAGCGTGAATCTCTCCGATGATGAGTTCGCTAGATCTCTCTCATGCCACAGAAGTGCGTTTTCATATGATGGGATAATCATCGACCTCACAATTCTGGCTAGTCCACATGCATTTTCTGCCGTTATTGGGTTCTTTTTATGCGCCATCGTGGATGACCCTACCTGCTTCTCGATATCGAATGATTCAGCGACCTCTCCTATCTCGCTTCTCTGCAGATTCCTGACCTCCTGCAGAATCTTCTCTATGCTAGTCGCAACATTAGACATCCACCCTACCCATTCTATGTATCTGTCTCTTCCAACGACCTGAGTCGTAGCAACAGGAATCTCAAGCCCAAGTTCAGTGAGAATCAAGCTCTGAAGCTCGATAGCCCTCTCTCCCTGTGCGGCACCTGTCCCAACTGCCCCCAGGAACTTTCCCGTGGTAGCTCTCGGAGCTAACTCGTCCAGCCTTTCCATATGCCTGCGAAACTCATCGATCCATACAGCAACCTTCAGTCCGAAAGTTATGGGGACAGCGGCTTGCCCGTGAGTCCTACCTAGCATGATAGTATCTCTTTCCCTCTCTGCCATGTCACACATGGTCAAAATCAATTGTCTGACCATTTCCCTCTGCATCTCTATGCTATGCTTGATTTGCAGTGCAACAGCCGAATCGACAATATCGTTACTTGTAGCCCCGAGGTGAATGCACCAACCCGCATCGCCTGCCACCTCGGCCATCGCCTTAGTGAGTGCCATAATGTCATGCCTAGTCTCAGCCTCGATTTCATCGACCCTGTCAGCCGTGACAATCCCCGGATCTGAAATATCTGCTATGACATCATAGTGTTCCGGACTAACCCTGCCCATCTTGCTATGGGCCCAAACTAATGCTCTTTCGACCTCTAATTGCCTAGAATGCCTTCCTTCACGAGACCAGATTGCCTTGGCCTCTTCTCG
>CEQM01021007.1_pt1 | contig 16126 bp, 15 predicted proteins | sample 531111 | NCBI WGS metagenome assembly CEQM01 (sample SAMEA2621278, study PRJEB7988) | marine metagenome | biome: marine biome (ENVO:00000447); feature: deep chlorophyll maximum layer (ENVO:xxxxxxxx); material: "saline water (ENVO:00002010), including plankton (ENVO:xxxxxxxx)" | depth 120 m
GTTGAATTAGCAAGATTACTTGCTAATCATCCTGAAGCTGAAATAGTATCTGTAACTGGAAGATCTCTTGCTGGTGAACATATTTCAGATGTTTTTCCACAATTAGATTATATGGATATTACACTTGAAGATGAATTATCAGGTACAGTAGATGTTGTTTTTTCTGCATTGCCACAAGTTGCAAGTGCAGAAGCGTGTATGCCATTAATTAATCAAGGCGTTAAAGTGATAGATTTTAGTGCAGATTTTAGATTAAAGGATTCACAAGTGTACAAACAATGGTATGGTGAAAACCATCCTTCCCCTGAATCATTAAATAATTCAGTTTATGGTTTATCTGAAATAAATAATATTGAGATAAAAAATGCAAACCTAATAGCCAATCCAGGTTGTTATCCTACAAGTGCATTATTAGGACTTGCACCTTTAGTTTTTGGAGATTTGGTAGACACTGATATAATTATTGATAGCAAATCCGGAGTTTCGGGTGCGGGTAGAACCTTAAGTTTAGGGACTCACTTTTCAGAAGTTAATGAAAGTGTGAATGCTTATGGTTTAGATGGGCACCGTCATTTGCCCGAAATAGTTCAAGAAGTAAATGGATTTTATCAAAAAAATAATCTCAACCAATCTTCTAGAATAACTTTTGTACCTCATTTAATTCCTATGACAAGAGGTATTCTGAGTACTGCTTATCTGAATCCAAAATCAGGTCTCTTAAACTCCCTCGAAAAGGACCCAGATTTTATTTCTGAAATTTATAAAGAATTCTATACAAATTCTAAATTTGTTAAAGTTGCAAAAAGATCTCCTCAAACGAAGCAAACACTTGGAAATAATGATTGTATAATTTATCCTACTTTTGATAAATATACTGGCAGAGTAGTTGTAGTTAGTGTTATAGATAATCTAGTTAAAGGTGCTGCTGGTCAAGCCATACAAAATATGAATATTATGTTTGATTTACCTGAAGATACAGGCCTTCAGAATATAGCAATGTTCCCTTAATATTTGCACAGCTTTTTTTAAGGCTGTAAGATATATGCCATGCCCCTATCGTCTAGAGGCCCAGGACACAGCCCTTTCAAGGCTGAGATCGCGGGTTCGAATCCCGCTGGGGGCATTTACACCTTTTTATATTGATTTATATATTTGAGATAAACTATTTCTGCAGATACTACATTGTTTTTTATATCTAAAATCGCCAAAGTCCCTAGATCATTTTTTTTATGTCGAATACCAGGATGTGCTGTACTGCCAGGATTTACAAATAATTTACCTTTATACCAGCCAATATATTCTTCATGAGTGTCACTAAAACAAATAACATCCACTGTTTCGCCAAATTTTTGTTCGAGTAAAGAATCTATTGAAGTAAGGTTTTTGAATTCAAGAGTATCGGAAAAAACTACAGAGGGACCCGGCCAGTTTATATCATGTATCATCCCTATACGTATATCGTCTATTTTTATAACTCTTGTTTGTTCTGCTAATCTATCCCCAGTTTCGTGAGGATCTCCATATCCTCTAACAGCTTTTACAGGGGCAATAGTTTCCAAATGGTCTAAAATTCCTAGTGTTTCTAAATCTCCACAATGGAGAATCAAATCAACAGTTGATAATATTTCCAGTACCTCAGTCGGCTGTCCTTTACCATCTCCTAATTCATGTGTGCATCCCACTACACCAATACGCATAATTCACATCCAAAACTAATAGTATAATGCCCAACTATAACAAATATAAACTTCTGCTACAATTACTCTAGATAACAAACCTGCCTAACTTGACAGTGAACCTAGACAGTGATATGATTTCTCTTCACTGCTATGATTGGAAGTAGTAGGGGAATTAAGGCTAAATAGAGAGCTGACGTTAGCTGAAAGTCAGTAGCAATAGACCCCGAACTCGTCCATGAGCGGCCAACTTGAAAAATTAATTGATTAGAGTTGGGGGTGAGCTCCTGAACATAGCTCACAAAGAGTCTATTTCATAGGAATAGGAATTAGGGTGGTAACGCGGGAAAATTTGTCTCGTCCCTTATAGGGGGCGGGATTTTTTATTTTTAAAGATATTTTTTTGGAGGTATTATGAAGCTTACGGGCGCTCAGATGGTATGTGAGAGTCTAATTCGCGAGGGTGTTGATACAATGTTTGGCATACCTGGAGGTGCAATTTTACCTTTGTACCAAACTTTTCATCAGTATCCTCAATTAAAACATATACTTGTTCGTCATGAGCAAGGAGCTGCAATGGCTGCAGATGGATATTATCGAGTAACCGGCAAGGTTGGAGTTGCAATGGCAACTTCTGGTCCTGGAGCAACCAATTTGGTGACTGGTTTAGCAACTGCTCAAATGGACTCGACTGCTATAGTTGCAATTACTGGGCAAGTATCCAGAGGTGCTATTGGTAAAGATGCTTTTCAAGAATGTGATATTACAGGTGTAACACTACCAGTAACTAAACACAATTATTTAGTTATGGATATAAACGATATACCTCGTGTAATAAAAGAAGCTTTCTACCTAGCTAAATCTGGTCGTCCTGGGCCAGTATTAGTTGATATTCCTAAAGATTTATTTACTGAAGAAGCTGAATTTATATATCCTGAAACAGTAGAAATTCCTGGATATAACCCTACTCTAGAAGGAAATATGTCTCAAATCAAAAAGGCAGCTTCCTTGATTAATTCAGCAAAAAAACCTGTTATTTTATCAGGGCATGGCGCTGTTTTATCACGTGCATTTGATGAAGTTAAAGACTTGGCAGAAAGAGCTCAAATACCTGTTATCACAACTTTGCTTGGTATAAGTTCATTTCCAGAAACCCACGTACTTAGTTTAGGCATGCCTGGAATGCATGGTGTTGCTTATGCCAGTATGGCCTTAGATCAAGCCGATCTAATTGTTAGTTTAGGTGCTAGATTTGATGATCGTGTAACTGGTAAACTCAGTTCTTTTGCCCCAAACGCTAAGATCATTCACATTGATATAGACCCTTCAGTTATAGGGCAAAATGTTAGAACACAAGTTCCATTAGTGGGTGATGTCAAAAGCGTTTTACAGACTCTTATTCCGCAAGTTAAGCAAAATAATCATGAAGACTGGGTACAGCATATTGAGGAAATGAGAATCAATCATCCTTCTCTTCGATTAAAAGAAAAAAATAATTTAACACAACAATATATAATCAAGAAGATTTCAGATATAACACAGGGTGGTGCAGTTGTTGTAACAGGGGTTGGTCAACATCAAATGTGGACTGCTCAATATTATACTTTCTCACAACCAAATTCATGGGTAACCTCAGGCGGACTGGGTACTATGGGGTTTGAAGTTCCTGCAGCGATGGGTGCTCAGGTTGGTAAACCCGATTCAGTAGTATGGTCTATTTGTGGTGATGGTGGTTTCCAAATGACTTTAAGTGATCTTGCAACTATTGTTGAAAATAAATTACCAATTAAATTTGCGATTATGAATAATCATTTCCTAGGAATGGTTAGACAATGGCAACATTTATTCTACGAAGATACATTTACAGCAACTCAATATTCAGGTAATCCTGATTTTGTTAAATTAGCAGAAGCATATGGAATACATTCTTTTAGAGTGACTGAAAAATCCGAAGTTGATAACGCAATAACTGATGCTATGGAACACGATGGACCAGTATTAATAGATTTTATGGTGGATCCTGAAGAAAATGTATATCCTATGATTCCACCTGGAGAAAGTGTTCTAGAGATTGTAGAAGAACCTACGGAGGAACCAACGTGGCGATAGGTGAGCATACTTTAGTTGCATTAGTATTACATCAACCAGGTGTTCTTAACCGAATATCAGGGATGTTTAGACGAAGAGGGTTTAATATTTCTAGCCTAACTGTAGGACAAAGTGAGTCAGAGGATTTAGCTCGTATGACTTTTGTTGTTCAAGGAGATGATGCAACTGTTGAACAAGTTACAAAGCAATTATATAAACTTGTTGATGTCGTTCGTGTTACAGATTTAGATGAAGATAACTCTATTGTTCGAGAAATGGCTCTTGTTAAGGTTTCTGCTACTAATCAGAATAGATCTGAAATTATTCAGATAAGTGAAATATTTAGATCGAAAATTGTGGATGTAGGGGCAGAAACAGTTGTAATTGAAATTACTGGAGATCAGTCAAAGATTGATAGGTTTATTATTTTATTACAACCTTTTGGAATCAGAGAAGTTATGCGTACAGGTGCAGTTGCTATGTCAAGAGGTAATGCTGTAACTGCTCAAATTGACAATAATGTTTCTGGTGCGTCAAGAGTCAATAATCGTCCAAAAGATTATGATCAAAATTTATAAAAAATAGAATTAGAGGTGTATTAGATGGCGGCAAAGGTATATTACGATAAAGATGCGGATAGTTCTTATATTGCAGACAAAACTGTTGCAATAATTGGGTATGGTAGCCAAGGGCATGCTCATGCTTTAAACATGAAAGATAATGGCGTAAAAGTTATTATTGGTTTGTATGAAGGAAGTTCAAGTTGGTCTAAAGCTGAATCTGACGGTTTTGAAGTAATGACGACCTCAGAAGCTACAAAAAATGCTGATATCATAATGATGCTCCTACCTGATACGAGTCAAGCAGAGGTGTTTAAAAATGAAGTAGAGCCAAATCTAACTTCAGGTAAAAGTATTGCTTTTGCCCACGGCTTTACAATTCATTATCAAACAATTGTTCCTAATTCAAACATTGATGTTTGGATGATAGCTCCGAAAGCTCCTGGACATAGAGTTAGGGCAGTTTTTCAACAAGGTAATGGTGTACCTTCTCTAATTGCTGTACATCAGGACTATACTGGTAATGCGCAAAATATAGCACTCGCTTATGCACAGGCTATTGGTTCTATGAGAGCTGGTGTTTTAGAAACTACATTTAAAGAAGAAACAGAAACTGACTTGTTTGGTGAGCAGGCTGTTTTATGCGGTGGAGTTACTTCACTAGTTCAATCTGCATATGAAACCATGGTTGAGGCAGGATATCAACCTGAGTCAGCATATTTTGAAGTTATGCACGAATTGAAATTAATAGTAGATCTTCTTTACGAAGGTGGAATGGAGTATATGTGGTATTCAGTCAGTGATACTGCTGAGTATGGTGGACTTACTAGAGGACCAAGAGTAGTTGATGAATCAGTAAAAGAGAATATGAAAAAAGTCATGGAAGAAATACAGAATGGAACTTTTGCCAGAGAATGGATTACTGAAAATGACGAAGGTAGACCAACTTTTCATAGAACAAGAAAAGAAAATGCCAGCCATCCGATTGAGTCCATTGGTAAAGATTTAAGAGGCATGATGCCTTGGCTAAAAGATACTGTTTAATTTAATTAAGCAAGGTAGATTAGGGGAGATATTATGACAGATAAAGTGTTGATATTAGATACAACTCTACGTGATGGTGAACAAGCTGCTGGTGCGGCTATGACAATTGATGAAAAGTATGAAGTTGCACAACAACTTGACCGTCTGGGTGTAGATATTATTGAAGCAGGATTTCCCATGAGTTCTCCAGGAGACTTTGCGGCAGTGAAGAAAATTGCCGACCAAATAAGACGACCAATTATAGCAGCGTTGTCACATGCAAATAATAAAGCTGTTGATAGAACATGGGAAGCAATTAAAGGAGCAGCCCATCCAAGAATTCATATATTCTTATCAAGCTCAGATATTCATATAGCTCATCAATTGAAAAAGAACCGTGAAGAAGTTCTAGCAATGGCAGTTGATAATGTAGCTCGTGCTAAAAGTTATTGTGACGACGTTGAATTCTCTCCTATGGATGCAACTCGAACTGACCCAGAGTATTTATTTGGTATGCTAGAAGCATGTATCAATGCAGGTGCAACAACCTTGAATATTCCAGATACTGTTGGTTATGCCGATCCAAGAGAGTTTGCAAGATTACTTGTCGACATTCAGGAAAAAGTTCCAAACATAGATAAGGCAAACATTAGTGTTCATTGCCACAATGATTTAGGTATGGCAGTTGCAAATAGTTTGGCAGCTGTAAAGGTAGGTGCTCGTCAAGTCGAAGGATGTATTAATGGTATTGGAGAAAGAGCAGGAAATGCAGCTCTTGAAGAAGTTATTATGGCTCTCCATACTCGTAAAGACTATTATCAAGTCGATTTAAATATAGACCCGACACAAATCTATAGGTCAAGTAGATTGGTTAGTGATATAACAGGATTTGCTATTCAACCTAATAAGGCTGTTACTGGTGGTAATGCATTTCGTCACGCTTCTGGTATACACCAAGACGGATTACTTAAGGATAGAACAACTTATGAAATTATGGATCCACAAATGGTTGGATGGCCAAGTAGTGAATTAGTTCTAGGTAAACTTAGTGGAAGGCATGGTTTAAAATCTAGACTAAATGAATTAGGATATGAACCTTCAGATGCGGAATTAAATAGACTCTTTGAAGAATTTAAAGTGTTAGCTGATAAAAAGAGAGAAGTAACTGATAGAGACCTAGAAGCATTAATGAAGGATCAAAGAAGAAGTTTTGATGAAACTTTTACTCTAGATCAAATTCAAGTCACATGTGGAGATCAAGGAATTCCAACCGCAACAATTACTGTTACTGGCCCTGATGGGACTTCTAAGACGGATGCTGCAACAGGAACTGGTCCGGTTGATGCTGTTTATCAAGCTATTAACAGAGTAATAAATGTAGATAATGAACTTACTGAATTCAGCGTTAAGTCAGTTACCGAAGGTATCGATGCGGTGGGAGAAGTAGTCATAAGAATTGTTAGTGAAGAAGCAGAATATGTTGGGCGAGGCGCTGATACTGATATAATCGTTGCATCTGCCAAAGCATATATGAATGCTCTAAATCGTTTATTAAGTATTGGTGTAGTAAATTAATAAGAATTCTTGTATCGATAATTCAAGAGAGGGAATCATGGGGAAAACATTATTTGATAAAATTTGGGATGAACATGTAGTTGTTCAAGATATTGATAAACCATCATTGTTATATATTGATTTGCATTTAATTCATGAAGTAACATCACCACAAGCATTTGATGGTCTTCGAGATACTAATCGAAAAGTTAGAAGACCAGAACTTACTATTGCCACTGTAGATCATAATGTACCTACTAAAGACAGACATTTGCCAATAGCAGATCAAATTTCAAGAACGCAAATTGAGTATTTAGATAGAAATGTTAAAGAATTTGGTATTACCTATTATGGAATGAATAGTGCAGGTCAAGGGATTGTTCACGTCATCGGACCAGAACAAGGCTACACACAACCAGGTAAAACAATTGTCTGCGGGGATAGTCATACATCAACCCATGGTGCTTTTGGAGCACTAGCATTTGGTATAGGTACTTCTGAAGTAGAACATGTACTAGCTACACAATGTCTGCGACAAAGTAAACCCAAAACAATGGAAGTTAGAGTAGATGGGACATTACCTTTTGGGGTTACAGCCAAGGATATAATCTTAGGAGTAATTGGACAAATTGGTGTTGATGGTGCTGTAGGGCATGTTATTGAATACACAGGTGAAGCTATCCGCTCTTTATCTATGGAAGGTAGAATGACTGTATGTAATATGTCCATCGAGGCGGGCGGCCGAGCAGGAATGATTGCCCCAGATGAAACTACATATGAATATCTAAAAGGGCGACCTCACTGTCCTAAAGGCAGAAATTTTGATAAGGCTATAGAAAAATGGGATCAATATAAAAGTGATCCTGATGCTGAATACGATAAAGTGGTAATAATCAATGCTGAAGATTTAGCTCCTTTTGTTACTTGGGGAACTAATCCAGGAATGGTTGCAAAAATAACAGATTCTGTGCCTAATCCTGATTCTTTTGAATTAGAAAGCCAACAGTTAGCTGGACAGAAAGCCTTAGAATATATGCAATTAAATGCAGGAACCCCGATAACTGACATACCATTAGACAGGGTTTTTATTGGATCATGTACTAATTCTCGGATCGAAGATTTACGAGCAGCAGCAGAAGTCGTTAAAGGTTATAAAGTTAGCGAAACAGTTAATGCTATGGTAGTTCCTGGGTCATTTAAAGTTAAGGAAAAAGCCGAAAAAGAGGGATTGGATAGAATTTTTAAAGAATCAGGATTTGAATGGCGTGATGCCGGATGTTCCATGTGTTTGGGAATGAACCCTGATATTTTATCTCCTGGAGAACGATGTGCTTCCACTTCAAATAGGAATTTTGAAGGTAGGCAAGGTCCAGGTGGACTTACGCATTTAGTGAGCCCCCAAATGGCCGCAGCCGCAGCAATACAAGGTACTTTTGTTGATATCAGAGATTGGTCTTTTAGATAATATAATTAAGGAAAATAATTATGGAAAAATATAATAAAACAAATGGCAAAGTTCTTCCTTTAGATAGAGCAAATGTTGATACTGACCAAATCATACCAGCGAAGTATCTAAAAAGAGTAGAAAGGACTGGATTTGGGCAATATTTATTTGACGCCTGGAGGAAATTACCTGACGGTACACCGAATCCAGAGTTTATTCTTAATGATGATCGTTATAACGGGGCAACTATTTTAGTTGCTGGTCCTAATTTTGGTAGTGGATCATCACGAGAACATGCACCTTGGGCTTTGAATGATTATGGCTTTAGAACTATTATAGCCCCAAGTTTTGCAGATATTTTTAGAAATAACTGCTTTCAAAATGGAATGCTGCCGATCGTTTTAGATCAGGCAATTATAGATAAAATTATTGAAAAGTCTTCTAAAAACCCAGACTACTCTTTAACTGTTGATCTTGAATCAGGAGTCATTAGTGATTCAGAAGAATTAACAATTGAATTTACAATTGATTCTTTTAAAAAACATTGTTTACTCGAAGGTTTAGATGATATTGGTTTGACTTTGTCTGAAGAATCAATGATCAAAAACTTTGAATCGAGACACGTAATAAGTTAGAACTATATTATGTCGTTTTCGTTTAATATTGATAGCAATTGTGAAAAAGCCAGAGCTGGGACACTATTAGTAGATGGTAATGAAATCTCAACTCCGGTGTTCATGCCCGTAGCTACTAAATCTGCAGTACGTACTTTATCTTCTGCTGATTTGATTGAACTTAATTTTGATATTATTTTAAGTAATACCTATCATTTATATTTAACACCCGGAACTAATGTTCTTTCACAATTCAATGGGTTACATAATTTCATGAAATGGCCTAAATCTATACTTACTGATAGTGGTGGATATCAAGTTTTTAGCCTAAACCATAATACAAAGATTAGTGAAGAAGGGGTTGTTTTTAAATCTCATATTGATGGCTCTTCACATTTTTTTTCACCTGAATCAGTAATGGCTATTCAACAAATAATAGGATCGAATATCGTCATGCCTTTAGATCATTGTATATATTCTGCAGATGATGAAATAGATGTAAGAAATTCGATGCAAAGAACTCATGACTGGTTAATTAGATCTGTTAATTCTCATAATAGCTCGAATAGTGCATTGTTTGGAATTGTACAAGGAGGCGTATATTCAAATCTTCGGAAAGAATCATGTCTTTTTGAATCAGAATTAGATTTACCTGGTTATTCGATCGGAGGATTAGCTGTTGGAGAAGATAAATCAACAATGTATAGAATAGTTGAAGAATGTAATGAATACCTTCCTTCTGATAAACCAAGATATTTAATGGGAGTTGGTTCGCCAGAAGATTTAGTTACATGTGTAAGTTTAGGTGTTGATATGTTTGATTGTGTGTTGCCTACTAGACTTGCTAGAAATGGGGCAATTTTTACAAAAGCAGGTCGTAAGAATATAAAAAAATCTACAAATAAATTACTCGATACGCCCTTAGAAGACGATTGTCTATGTGAATGTTGTCAAAATTATTCAGCAGGATATATACATCAGTTATTTAAAGTATCAGAAATACTTGGTTATAGATTAGCAACTATTCATAATTTGTTTTTTTTAAAACAACTTATGGTAAATATACGCAACTCTATTTTGAATAATACATTTAATTCATTTAAAAACGAATTTCTTTCAAATTACCAACCAACTAATGAGATTGCCAGAATGGAACAGAAGAAACAATGGTTAAAGGGAAGAAATATTATTTAATATCTGGATGTTGATTGTGAAAAGGATTTTCTTGCTCGTATGCCCATGCAGCCTGATATATTGTAGATTCATCAAAATAAGGTCCAGCAATTTGAAAACCTAACGGTAGTCCATTAGTGGCTAACCCTGTAGGTATTGCACACGCAGGGTGCCCGGTAATATTGAATACAGTTCGTGCTTGCCTAGGATAGGTTCTTGCTACTGTTTCAGGTTCATCGATTCTACATGCTGTTTCCATACTAGATGCAGTCATTATTAAATCAAAGTTTTTAAATTGGTTATTAATTTCTTGAGTGAGTTTTGTACGTGTTCGCTGTGCATTTACGTAATCTTCACCTTTTATAAAAAGTCCAGGCATGAGTCTTGTGCGAGTTGCCTTACTGTAGTCTTCTGGGCGTGTTTTGTACCACTGGTCATGGATTGATAATGCTTCACAATACATTATTATTGAATTACATGAAGAAAAATGACTTAATGGCGAAACATGAATTTCTTCTACTATTGCACCAAGTTTTCGAAATGTATCAGCAGCATCGTCGATTGCTTTACACATTTCAACATCAGCTTTTAAGTCAGTAGTATAAAAATGTCGGATCAATCCTATACGTAGTCCCTTGACTCCTTTATGGAGAAATTCTGTAAAGTCAGGAAGTATTTGGTTTTTTTCGGTACTTGGGTCGTTTTTATCATATCCTGCAATAGCGTTTAAAAGTATGGCATTATCTTCTACAGTCCTTGTCATTGGCCCAACATGGTCAAGAGAAAAACTTAATGGCACAACACCAGCCTTACTTACCCTACCATAGGTTGCTTTCATTCCTATTATTCCACAAGAAGTAGCAGGATTTCTAACTGAGCCTCCTGTATCTGTACCTAATGCCGCTGGTAACATTCCACTTCCTACAGCTGATCCAGAACCACTTGATGAGCCTCCTGGATGATGGTTGATATTCCAAGGATTTCTGGCAGGTGGGAAAGGGAGATCAAATGCTGGTCCTCCTATTGCAAATTCATGTAAGGCTAATTTCCCCATTAAAATTCCACCTGAAGAATCTAATTTATCAGTCACATATGCGTTTGATTTAGGCATATTATCAATTAATATTTTTGAATGAGCTGTCGTTTCAAATCCCACAACGTCAATGATATCTTTTAAGCCGAAAGGTATGCCTGTCATAGTTGTTAAGGATTTGTTTTTTAAGATTGCTTCTTCAGCTCTTTTTGCATCAGCGAGAGCTCTTTCGGGCGTAAATTTTATATATGCATTTAATTTAGGATCAAGTTGTTCGGTTCTGGATATTAATGCCTGTGTGTATTCTACTGGAGATAGTGTTCCAGAATGAATTTCTTCAGATGCTTCTTTGATTGTTAACCAATGTAAATCATTCATTGTTATCTATATTTATTTTATTTGGAGTAAAAACATTTGATGGTTCATCATACATGTGGTGTGAATCTGGCATTGTTTTTGTTAAAGATTCAGCTGTTTGTTTTGCGGAAGTTATCTCTTGTGAAAATTTATCCACAAGTATTTCATAACCCGATTCCTTTAATTGATTGAAGAAAATTTCTGATTCAGAACTCATAATATTTACTTTCTTATTTACCACCAGCAACAGCAGGGACGATACTTACTTCATCTCCGGATTCAGTTGGAGTATTCATTCCTTCTATAAATCGTATATCTTCGCCGTTAAGATATATGTTTACAAAATATCGTAATTCACCATCTTCATCACATAATCTTTCTTTCATTCCATTGTATTCTTTTTCAAGTAAGTCAATTAACTCTCCAATATTTCCAGCAGTTATTTCCACTTGATCTAATTCGTTTGTTAGCTTCCTTAATGGGCCAGGGATTCTAACTTTTATACCCATCGATTTTCCCCTCCAATTGTGTATATATTATCCTTCAACTAGTGATTCATCATTTGCGTTATCATTTAAATCATCTACAGTGACTCCTGATGTTCTTGTCCATTCTAGGCATTTAGCTATTTCTTCTTCTGAACCGTCAATATCAAGAATAACCCATCCCATTTCTGGTCGAACATCAGCTCTTCTTATATTTGTAATTACATCAAAGTTTTTAGTAATGCTATATATAATAGGCTCTGTAACTAAATTAGTTGGGAATGTAAATTTTACACGTTTTACTGACATTTATAATATCCTCCCATAAAATTTTAGCGTATCTAGATACAAATGTGCATCAAATAATGACTAATAATTGTGTAGGAATTATATCAAAAACCTTAACAATTTGATAGTGAAGGGAAGGGTTCAGATCATAAATGACCTGAAATATAATTCTTTTTTTAACCTGCGTTTATTTTTTAATCTAGTTCCAGGTTATAAACCAAATACTGAAAATCAGTAAAATAAACGTCGACTTAAGGAATCCATTTAAGGAATCTCCCTAGAAAGGAGGTGATCCAGCCGCACCTTCCGGTACAGCTACCTTGTTACGACTTCGTCCCAGTCACCAACCCCACCCTCGGCAGCTGCCCCCCAAAGGGTTAGCTCACTGACTTCAAGTGTTGTCGACTTCCATGACGTGACGGGCGGTGTGTACAAGCCCCGGGAACGTATTCACCGCAGTATTCTGACCTGCGGTTACTAGCAGCTCCACGTTCATGCAGGCGGGTTGCAGCCTGCAATCCCCACTGAGACCGGCTTTTAGGGATTAGCTCCAGCTTGCGCTTTGGCGACCCGTTGTCCCGGCCATTGTAGCGTGTGTGTAGCCCAGGGTGTAAGAGCCATGCTGACTTGACGTCATCCCCACCTTCCTCCCCTTTTTGTGGGGCAGTCTGGCTAGAGAAAACAACTAACCACAGGGGTTGCGCTCGTTGCGGGACTTAACCCAACACCTCACGGCACGAGCTGACGACAGCCATGCAGCACCTGTACTAGCTCCCCGAGGGGTCCTTCACCTTTCGGATCAGTACTACTAGTATGTCAAACCCTGGTAAGGTTCTTCGCTTAGCATCGAATTAAACCACACGCTCCGCTGCTTGTGCGGGGCCCCGTCAATTCCTTTGAGTTTTAGTCTTGCGACCGTAGTTCCCAGGCGGGATACTTAACGCGTTAGCTTCAGCACAGAAGGGGTCGATACCCCCCATACTCAGTATCCATCGTTTATGGCATGGACTACCCGGGTATCTAATCCGGTTTGCTACCCATGCTTTCGCGCCTCAGTGTCAGGTGCAGCCCAGAAAGCCGCTTTCGCCACTGGTGTTCCTCATGATATCTACGCATTTCACCACTACACCATGAATTCCACTTTCCTCTACTGCCCTCTAGCTTAGAAGTATTCTTGCACCCCTCCCAGTTAAGCCGGGAGATTTCAACAAAAACTTTCTATGCCACCTGCACGCCCTTTACGCCCAATAAATCCGGACAACGCTTGCCTCCTACGTATTACCGCGGCTGCTGGCACGTAGTTAGCCGAGGCTTATTCCTGAGGTACCGTCCTTACTCTTCCCTCAGAAAAGAAGTTTACAACCCTAGAGCCTTCTTCCTTCACGCGGCGTCGCTGCGTCAGACTTTCGTCCATTGCGCAAGATTCCCTGCTGCTGCCTCCCGTAGGAGTGGGGGCCGTGTCGCAGTCCCCCTCTGACTGATCGTCCTCTCAGACCAGTTACCCGTCGTAGGCTTGGTAGGCCATTACCCCACCAACAACCTGATAAGCCGCAAGCCCGTCCTCGGGCGACCGAAGCCTTTACATTGAAACCATTTGATTTCAAAGACTATGCGGTATTAGCATTGGTTTCCCAATGTTATTCCCCACCCAAGGGTTGGTTACTTACGTGTTACTCAGCCGTCTGCCACTGATCCACCGACCGAAGTCGGGTTCACCGTTCGACTTGCATGCATTAAGCGCGCCGCCAGCGTTCGTCCTGAGCCAGGATCAAACTCTCAGCTCAAAAACCTTCCATTCACTATCAAATTGTTAAGGTAAATAGTCTAAAGTTCGTTTAAAGAGAACCTGGCGGATTCTATTATTAAAAAAACAAAAGACAACTATCTAAAGAATTGCTCTTTAGGTAAAAAGCTATAGTAGTTAATTTAGCCATATATGTCAAGGCTAAACACTAGATTTAATCAAATCTAATGAATTTTGTTATAAATAACGTCACTTCGATTGGAGTATTCTATAAAAACAGGTTCCATTTATGAACTAGCATTTAAGTTTATTGATATAGTTTCTTACTCAAGCGCCATTCTAGGAAATACCAATACATATAAATATATAAAACATATGAATTATAGATGAAGATTATCGAGCTTATTTTCTAATGCTTTTTGTCGTAAAGACATGGTGAGATCCCCACGAGTCCTTTCTAATACTCCACGTAATTGATCAACGGTTCTACGCAATCCCCCAGTAACCGCTTCTGGATAATCTATTCCTGCAAGCATACTATATGTTTCGTCCATGCATTCCATCCATGTTTCACATGAATCTAAATTATCAGAACGCAAAGCATCCAGAATTGTCCTTCGTAGTTCACTCGCAGCTTCTGCTATACCATTTAAATATGGTGATATCTGCACACTCAACTCTAAAGCTGTAGGAATTTGCTTATTTGTTAGAAAAGCCAAAGCAACATTAGCTTCAGTAAATTCTTTTTGAGCATCTAGGACGTATCCTGAAGACATTATTGGTGTGTTTTCTATACTTTCATTATTGATTTTATCGATCAGTACTTTTGCTTCATTAACCAGTTTTAAACTTTCATCATACTGTTTTCGATGAGCATTTTTTATTGCAGCCGAACATAAGTGAATGATTTGACGAGTAAGCGGGTAAACTGTTTCTCGTTTATTATGGATACTTTCAAGATCTTTCTTGGACAATTCTATATTGGTTTCGATTGATTTAATTATATTATTCATAGTTCTTTCTCTTCGTTTTAATTTATTAATTACTAAAGTTTTGTATTTTATCGACAAGGCTCTTTGTTGATTTTTCTGGGTCATCTGACAAACTTACAGCACTAATTACACAAATACTATCAGCTCCAGCTTCTAGTACTAGATCGATATTATTTATATTTATTCCTCCAATTGCAACAACTGGTGGTAAAGGGGAGAGTTGTTTTATTTCAGTTAAATAACTTAGAGAAGAAGGTCGTGTGTTAGATTTTGAGTCTGTAGTAAACATAGCACCAATTGCAATGTAATCAGCTCCATTATTAATCGAAAGTTTGCTTTCTTCTATATTGTTATTTGAAGTTCCAATAAATTGATTAGGTTTTAGTATTTTCTTTGAATATGAATACGGTAGGTCATTTTGGCCTATATGCAGGCCATGAGAATCTGAAGCTACAGCCAAGTCTGCATGGTCATTTATGATTAATGCAGCATTGTATTCTTCACAAAGTTTTCTTAACTCAATTGCAATTTTTAATTGTATGCCTTTATCATTTTGTTTATCTCTCAACTGGATAGCTGTAGTTCCGCCTGATAGAGTTGCTTTTGCTAATTCAATAATTGAACTATCTTTCATTATTTCGGGATCTAAAATAACATATAACCCTTTAACTCTATTGACTATATTCTTGGTAACATTTGAATCTTTCATAAATCTAATCCTTCAGGTAGGGTTCCATCTCTCGCAGCATCGATAGATTCTCTAATTGAATTAGGCATTTCCATATTCCAGTCAGAGAAGCTTTTTTCTACATTTCTTCCAATATTCCTAGGGTCATCGTAAAAGTTTCCTGAATTGGAAGAATTTGTTTCATGAATTTGTTGAATGGTTTTTGAAACAGAGAACTTACTCAAAATTCTTGTTAGATTATTAGAGGTGCATTTTTCACATACTGCTGTGATACTACTGTTTATCGAACGAGTGAAAATGCTCGTTATAGCCGTACAATCCATACATTTATATTCATATATAGGCATATTGTTCTCTTAGTTTATAATGATTCAGAACTCTCTTTGTTTATTGTTTTACCATATTGT
>CEQM01094147.1_pt1 | contig 15959 bp, 13 predicted proteins | sample 531111 | NCBI WGS metagenome assembly CEQM01 (sample SAMEA2621278, study PRJEB7988) | marine metagenome | biome: marine biome (ENVO:00000447); feature: deep chlorophyll maximum layer (ENVO:xxxxxxxx); material: "saline water (ENVO:00002010), including plankton (ENVO:xxxxxxxx)" | depth 120 m
ATACTGTCTGGATTAGCTATTCCAAGTTCTGCATCAACGACTACTCTTTTCGCATCAGCCTCTCTTCTTGCCGCTATTCTCTCTCCCTCAGCCTGTGCTGCAGCATCTCGGAGTACTCTTCGTCTCATTTCTTCTGGTAGAGGACGGGTAGTATCATCTTCTATAAGACCCACCTTATTTCTACGATTTCTAGCAAGGGCGGCTTGTATACGTTTTTCTCTATCATCCGCGGTATCATATTTTACTAATGCACGTGTCCCGACACCCTTTTCTCCACTTGGATAATATCTGTCATCTAATAATTTTGGATTAGCTCTAGCTCTTGCAAGAGCTAATGCTTTAGTTTTTTCAGTAGGATAATATCTGTCATCTAATAATTTATCCCTGGGCGAGTATCCTGATGGTAAACGGTTATAAATATCATATTTATCTGCCTCACTCTTTATCCATTTTCTTTCTGAATCTGTTAATCTTCTGCCATCTTTATAATATCCTCTTAATCTCGCTTCTTTTTGTGCCAATAACTCTTTCGCACGTTCTTCTGCTCTTGTATCAATAACCCTTCTATTCACAATTCGACGAATATCATCACGATTCCTTCTTTCTACACCCTCTCGTTTTAAAAATCTTCCATCGGGACCTCTTAATGGTTTCGCTGGAACTTCAACCGCAATACCTGGTTTTAGTTCAGGACGCACTTCCCATGTATAATTATCAGGATCATTAGTATTTTCATAGTCGATTCTTTCTTTTATGAACTTAACTATAGTCGATTGTTCGGGTACAACTGTAAACATTCCACATGTCTTTCCTAAATCGGTAGCATATGTAATTACACGTTGATCCCACTCCTTTATTAACTTACTTAGTTCAGCTAAATGCTTAATAAACTTAGAAACTTCCGCTAATTTAGCTGCTTTAGTTAAATTCTTCATTATGCTTTTAGCTTTTTTTGACTCTTTGTCCCCACACACCTTTTCTCTCTGATCTAACTTATTTTTCAAATCACGCATATAAGGAACCCGACTTTCAACATGAGCCTTCCAAGCCTTATCTTTGTCAGATAATTTTCTCGACTTCAACCAAGATGGTATTATTCCGCCCGCATTTCTTGAACGTCTACGAGTTAAATCACTTCTCAATGATGCCATATTATTTATATACATATATAAAATCTGAATCTCTATCTTTAGATTCAAATATCACTTAAACGTTATTTGAGTAATATTAACTAGATGTAATGCCGCTTCCTACTATTTTATATAATTATTTCAATCAAGGTCGCGAACAACTTGAAATGTCCTCCGCTCTTATGAATCCATATGCCAAATGGATGCAGTCACCTAATATACCCAGAAATAAATGCTTACCTATAGCTCTTGGTAATGTTGAAGTACATGCTGAATCTGAGCCAACTGTAGATGAATGGTTTAAAAATTTTGAAATTAATTCCATCAAACTCCAACTTCCTGTTCCAAAATTTTTTCCACAAGAATATCAAAATTCAAACCATTATTCTACAATACATAAGGGAGATCAAAGATGGATACATGCAATTCTTTGCGCAAGTGACCCCCACTATATGGTATATTCGGATAATTCAAAGAATAAAGCAATTCTTGATTTAGTGACTAAAACTACCAATTTGTTTCCTAAAATTTATGACGCATCAGTATTTCGTCTTTATGGTTTAAAAAAAGCTGAAATATATTCCTCTTTATTTAAAAATACAAATCCCGCAGGACTACATATATTTAGTTGTGTTATTAACAAAAATATCATTATTGTTCGGGAATATGGATATGAATTATGCTCTAAATTATCAATGGAAAGAGAAACACTATGCCTATGGGAACACTCCGGAGACGTTGGCTCTATTGTTCATGTTAAGAATATATTTATTGATGTTCAAACCATTCTCTCTAATCAAATGGACCTTTTTGAAGACAGGACTAAGAGAATCTCTATTGCCTATAATAAAGAATTTCTTAAAAAAGGTAGAGAATTAGGGAAAATGAAACTCGATGATTTACGCCAAAATGCTACCAACTCAGGAATTTCTTTCGAATATGATGGAAAAATGTTGAGAAAACAAGAACTTGTGGATAATATACTACAAAGCTTTATGGAACATTCGAGCTAAAATATACTCGATTTATATTCTTTTATAATTAATGAATATATATGACTTTATTATACTTTTACTCGCCATATTCATTTTCTTATCTCTAATATGTTCACTTAAAAAAGAAAGCTTTAATAATCATACTAATTATCCATTATTAGAATGGGAACTTGTTTATGAACACCAAAGTCCATGGCAAAAAATTGAATTTCTTCAACGTGATGAAGACAAAACTTTCGCACTCGTCTTAAATAATGATATACAAGTACATAGTAACGAATATCAACTATCCCATTATTTACAATGTTCAATACCAATCGAAAAATACAAACCTAAAAAGATACTCATCTTGGGTGGCGGAGACCTTATAGCCGCATCGGTTTGTCTCAAATATGACTTTGTTGAAAGTGTTACATTAGTTGAAATAGACTCAGAAGTTGTCAAATTCGCTAAAGAAAATGAAACTTTTCAAAAAATTACAAATAACGTTAGTCAAAATAAAAAACTTAAAATTCATATCGGAGATGCTATCGAATTTATTCAAAATACACCCAACAAATTCGATTTCATTATTGAAGATGTCGAAATCGACTTCACTAAACAAAAATCACACATTAATAAAGCAAACTTCTTAAAAAATTGCTTACTCAAATCAAATATATATTGTGGTAGTATACCAGACCATAGTATACATAAACAATCCCCCATCCTTAAACAAGCTAAAAATAAAACTCCATCCTATCTTACATACAATCTTGACACTTTATCCCAATTACAATTTTCTAAATCGGATATCAAATCTCTTAAACCTATTATTCAAAATCATACTATCAATATATGCGCATATGATTATGGAGATATATACGGTATTGAAGCATACTTACTAATTACGAAAAATTAATTCTAAATCCATCTGTTTTGGCTCATATCGATTTATAAAAGATACGTTTTTATCTTTGTCCAATTTTTTACAAGAAAATATATCCGCATAAATAGTTTGACTCTCAGGATATGTATGAATACTTACATGCGATTCACACAACAATGCTATACCTGAAATCCCACCAGGTTTACTTACACAATCCTTTTCTGTTTCAAACTTATGCATTACCGGCTTACCTATTATATTCATACCATTCGTCTTAATCCATTCTATTAAAAAAGAACTCCCAAATACTATATTCGTCAATAATGGATTAGATACATCTAACGTTGCTTTTAATAATATATGTGAATGCATTCTCGTTATTTATCCTTATCTCTAATTCATTTAATCTTCTTTATCTTAAGATTCAAGCCCTATTTTATCTTTTACAGTATCAACAGTTTTATTAACATGTGGTGCAGCTTCCTTTACTATCCAGTTTTTTATACCACCGATTAGAGCAGTTGATAATAACAAGAATATTGAGCATGTAAATACTATCTTTCTATCAAATTCACGAAAATTTCTATCTTTGTATGTCGCAGGATTATATCTTACAAACAACAAACCACCGATATACAATTTCAAAAATGTTTGAACTGGTTCCAAATATTGCGGTGCAAACTTACCTATTCCTAATATAACCAGCCATATTAGTACAAACATTGTGTATAATGTTGTTATAAATACGTAATCAAATACATTTCCCATTAACTATATAATACAAAATTTTATTCTATATAATAATGGAATCTAAGGAACCAATCGAATCTAAAGAATCTAAGGACCCTTCCAACTTTGAACATTCTACCTTTCACAATCCAACATATACTACACGTATACTATTAGAACCTACTTCTCCTATTCGTGGCCGTTTTGCGACTACCCGGAAAACTAATGATGAGGATCTAATCCCACCATCACCTCCACGCAACCGTTTCATTACAACAAGCAAAAGTCCAGAAAATATTCCATTTTTACCCATAATCCCCGCAGAATCTACAAATAATGCTATTGAAACTCAAAGTCGCATTTATTCACCAATTCCTGCTAATTATAACCAATCTTCAACCACTCCAATTAATGAAATCACACCCCCTTCACCAACCAGAGAAATTTCACATGAAGAAAAAACCGGAGGCTCACATCATGAAAATCACGATGAAGATGAAGATGAATTTTGGATGAATACATTCAAACAAGCATATGATGATAAAACTAAACAAGGGCTTCGTCATGAAGATGCTGAAAATGAAGCATGTCTATATGCGGATCAGGAAGTCTTAAAACAAAATGGAGGAAATAGAAACATAGCCCTTTTAGCACAATATGGTGGGTCATCTCCACAAATTGAGTTTTTTAAAGCTATAGATTACGCAATCGACAACAACGTCCACAATCAATCGATAAATATAACTATTTTCAACTTAGTCAAAGCATTTCTAAGTCCAATTGATATTAATGCCAGGTGTGGAGAACGGGATACAGAACATATACCAGAACATTTCACAGCCCTCCATTATTGCTGTTTAGTGAAAAATACAGATTTAGTTAGATTATTATTAGAAAAAGGCGCAACACTTATGGGGCCAGAGCTTTTGACATTGATTATACAACAACAACACCCACTTGACCATGTAACGGAAGAAAACAAAAATCTTGAAATTGCAACTATGTTACTTGACCATGAACACACTTATGATATTAACAAAGATGATTTTGAACTTTTTCAAAAAACCAGTATGCATTTGCTCCGATTGAGAACCCGAGGCCATGCTGAGCGCACTCGCAATTACAATAAGGAATATAAGGCAGCTAGGAAAACAGGTCTAAGTCCAAAGGAGGCAATGAGTGTAGCGTCTGAAGCTCCGTCACCTGACATCCCTCCTCCAAGAGACAGCGATGGCACTCGTCTTGGCTACGTCAACTCGATATTTTTAGCAAACGGGTCTACAGCGCTACATAACGCGACATATCGAGCACAACCCAGTGTAGTTAGACTTTTACTTGAAAGAGGAGCAAATATAGATGCGAAGACTCAAAAAGGTAGAACACCATTAATGCTAGCCCAAGAAACCTTAGATGATACAAGAAGAGAGTTAGACAGGCTAAACGCTACTGTATTACCACCAGACGCAGTGCAAGACCAGTGGCGATTAAATCGGTCTAGAAATGTGGCTCAAATAATGGTTGATAAACTTGAAGAAACAATATCAGTACTAAATGAATATTCTGCTAAAAAGAATACAAAAAGTATTTTGATAGACCAATTACAAACAACTTTAGATTTACCTAAAGATGACCCTAATCGGGATCCAGAAGATACTCGTCCTAAATTGTCAGGACACGACGGGAAATTTATAAAGAAAATTAAATCCTATTTAGGTGGTTCTCCACAATACGGTGGTTCTCCACAAGATGACTTTTTTGATGCTATACAACAATTGCTGGATGGCAATTTGCTCACAAACTTAGAAAAATTAATTGGAGTCTTTATTGTTAAACCTCCAATAGATATAAATGCCGAGAATAATAAAGGTGAAACCGCACTGGCGATGCTTGATAGAGGAATTCCTCGACATAGTATACCTATTAAGAAATGCGCGAAAATAGCTCAAATACGTGTTAAATTAGTTAAATTATTATTAGAAAATGGTGCATTAATCGGCTACGGGCCGGGTGGGCGCGCGAATCTTGTTAGAATTGTTAAACGCTATGGATCGAAGCCGCCGAAATGTGTAGAAAATGACTTGGACTCGGTTCGATGGAATACAGAAATAGAGAATGCGCGACTTAAAATGGCAGATCTTTTATTAATGCATGGTTCTGTCAACCGACCCATGGGCAGCAGTAGATGGACTCCATTATTCTATGCGGTATGGAGTTTAGATGTTCCTTATGTTAAACTTTTACTTAAAAGAGGAGCAAATGTACAAGCCAAAGATAGGGATGGAAAAACACCACTTATGCTTTTGCGCAGCATAAACGTGGATTCTTGGCTGAGGCCTGGCGATCCTATGTCGTCGATGTGGGATGGGCGTCGGCTCGTGCAAAGCACTATTTATGAAATAGAATCAATATTACTTAAGCATTATGCTAAAAGAAATACAAAACAACGCCTTGTTGACCAAATGGGTCCTCCTAATATGAAAGATCTTCAAGTAACTGCTGAACTTCCACGTGGTAGCCGGATTCAAGCAGAACCCGATGATTACCCCATTGAAGATGGAGATGGTATGTTAAGAAAGAAAATTAAATCCTATTTAGGTGGTAAAAAAACAAGACGTTTAAGAAGATACAGAACAAGCGCACTTACTCGTTAGAAAACTAACTCATTAAATTTTGCTTTTGTTGATTCACATATCATACTCAAATCTATCAAACTTCTATTGAATTTAAACTTTTCATAAGATTCTTCATCTTCAAACAGTTCCTTATTCACTAAATCCAAATTATTCAGTTTATACAGATTCTCTAATAAAGCTTGCTTCCTTTTTGTACAATTTCGACCCTTATAGATTGGCAATATATTGTCCGATGTATCTCCATATACAATCTTATACTTTAGATAAGAAAATCCCACCAAATCTTCTTCACATTTCTTATTCAATTTATTATTAGCATCATATATACGGATACAATTGTCTTTCTCAACTAATTGGAGAAAATCCATATCTTTACTTATAATACTTATTTCGGTCACTTCTTCTAACTTTGATAACTCTAACGCTTTTAACGCTATAATGTCATCCGCCTCAGTTCCAGGAAGTCTACAAAATGTAATATTTGTACTTTTCTCACAAAATTCAGGAAGATACTCATTTGTGATATAATTTAAATATGTAAATATATCACTATTTCTTGGACGTGTTCCTTTATAATCAGGGTGGATTGTCTTTCTCCAATTTTTACCATCTAAAGATTCCATCGCAAGAATTGCCTTTTTACCCTTTGACAGTTTCTTCAAAGCTTTCTCATAATTACGAAGCAATATTTCTCTGAATTTCTCCTCATTTACCCATGGATTTTCTTGATCGGATTCCTCTCTAAAACTCCAATATTTTTTTGTAGCATGATAACGAAGAAACGATAAATATCCTCCATCTATCAACACCCACTTAGAATTATCCATTCTTGTTTTCTACTTTCATATATTAAGAATAACTTAATCATTTTTAATTAAAGGTGTCCTATATAAATTGTTTATCTAAGTCAATGAGAAAATATTTATTCTTCTTATTGCTTCAATCTTCCATATGTTTACAATATACCCAATTTCCCAAAAAAAATTCTAATAACAATTACGCACTTGAAAATAATCTTAGAGTTGTTCCTCTTATTCCTCCTGTCATTACTAAGAATTTACCATCACTTAATCATATATCTGAAAAAATTGATATTTATGATATCTGTACAATTGAGTCTTTATACAGAAGTTTGATTAAACCATTACAATACTTGTCTATTACAGAATTAGAATCTGTAAAAATTGCTATAACTGTTGCATATATTGCACATTATGAACAAAAAAGACCTCATGGTGAAATGTTTATAATGCATCCAATTTCTATTGCCACTATTTTAGCCGATTTAAAAGTGGATTCTTTCACTATTATATCCGCATTATTACACGATACTCTTAAAGATACTTTATTAACATCTGATGAAATTGAAAACCTTTTCGGATTATCTATTTGTAGGATAGTTGAAGGCGTTACTAAAGCTAGCCATCTATCTAAGTGTAATATTGAACAATTACCTTTGCAAGAAGAAATCATCAACACCAAGACTATGCGTAATGAATATTTAAGAGATTTAATGCTTTCAATCACTAAAGATTGGAGAATCTTATATATTAAGTTAACAGATAGACTACATAATATGCGCACATTAGAACATTTACCTATAGAAAAACGAAACAAAATTGCAATGCAAACATTCGAAATTTATGTACCACTGGCAAAAAGAGTTGATTTTTGGAAATATAGTTCTGAACTTGAAGACCTAACCTTTAAACATATTAATCCAAACGCCTATAATCAAACATTTCATACTATTCATAATATGGGTATATTTCATAAAAATTATATTGAAGAGATTAAAACAATATTACATTCTCAATTAGCTGATATTGATACAAACTTTTCTATAGAAGGACGCACAAAATCTATCTTTTCTTCTTGGAAAAAATCACAAAAATATAATTTAGACATTCCAGAACTTCATGATATTATGGCATTACGCATAATTATTAACACTAACAAAGAAGAACATAATGCCACGAATTTATGCTTCTCCATTTTAAGTAAAGTCCATCAATTATGGAAACCATTGCCTAAAACATTTAAAGATTACATTAACTCTCCTAAAGAAAATGGATATCAATCCCTTCATACTACTGTCTTTTTTGATGAAAATTTTCCAATTGAAATTCAAATTAAAACCAGAAAAATGCATAGAGTCGCTACTTTCGGCTCTGCATCTCATTGGTCATACAAATCGGATAAAAAATCGGAATCATGGATTAAATATATCAAAGAACTTGATTCCGAAATATATTCCAATCAAGAATTCGCCCAAATTATGCGCCAAAAATTATTAGATTCCAGAGTATTTGTATTCGCCCCAAATGGAAACATTCTTAATATAAAAAAAGGGGATACTATTCAGGACATATATGATTCGTTACCATTTTGTATTAAAGAAGGGAGAAACATTTTAGTTAATTTTGAAAATAAACCAGATACATATATCTTACATAACGGAGATATTATTGATTTTGAAGACGATTGTTAAAAATTAGGTAGAAAAACTCCAGCAGTAACCTTATCTTTATCCAGATTTTTACTCCCATCAAACCTATTCGATTTTTTTGTATATATTATCACGCGTTTTGGCTTAATACTCTTCTTTGATTTTTTACTCTTCTTAAATATCTTATTCAATCTATTCTTGAATGTCTTCTTTAATGTCTTTTTCTTTGAACTCTTCTTTGAGTTAGTTTTTTTTGACTTAGTTTTTTTTGGCATTAATTTGTTTAATTTTTTAAATACGTAACTGGTTTTATTACTTCCTCCTATTTCTGAACCATCCTGCGTCGAATCCAGGTCGTCGTCGTCATCCGAAATGACCCCATCCATCTCCACTTGCGATAAAGGAATTAAAGCATCTCTTGGAATATTTATGCCAACATCTTCTAAGACTGTTTCCCAATTATTTGGTAATACTCCTATTATTCTTTCTATTATCACAAATTTTGTTTCAAAGTCTAATCCATTATACCACTCTCTCCCACTAACGGTTAATCTACTCCAAAATATTTTTTTATTATTTCTTAAAACTTTACGGGTTGCTTTCAAACCAACGCGATGTATTTCCACAAATTTACCTATATATTTTATAGCCTCTTTTGCGACTAAATCATCGATTGTTTCTGGTTTTTTAACAAAATCCAGAATTTGTTCTTTTATTTCAGGGAGTAATATCGGTTCTTTTGTAATTTTTGACCATTCCTTATGTTTTTTGTTCACAAAAGCTATTAGTTTTCTTACAACTTTGAATTCTGCTTCAGTGTTAGATAACTCGTATGTTATCGTATTATAGTCACGACTAAGCTCATATTTCTTCAGAAGATTATAGTTGTTCTTTGTTATATTATCACTTAATTTCAAAATGTTATGAAATACATTAATCGTATGAGGGTGACCGGGCATCTCAAAGCCAGTTGGAAACATTAATAACCACATTGTTGGTAATGTTAACATACAAAACATTAACACAACTCTTGCTTTGACCGCACTTTTCTTAATAGATACTGCATTATTTAGAAAATCACTCTTAATAAATTTATCCCAATCCAATATTTCTTCCTCTAATATACCACTATGTATACCATCACTATATGCTTTTATCAGTTGTGAACGACTTTTATAACCGTCTTTATTCAAAAAATATGGATCGCCACTACCGTTATTTAACTGTAAAAAAAATTCGAAACACCAAGTTGTAACTTCTGGCTCTTCCCAAATTATCTCTTGATTTACAACAAAATTCCAGTTCATGAATAGCAAAATCGCTATAATTATCATATTATGTAGATTTGCACCCTCCAAAAATGCAAATAACCACGATTTATACCAACTTCTTGATTCTTTTGTTGTTAAATGAACCTCTATCTCCTTTAATTTTTTTATACATCTCGTATATTTTGAATAAATTGCATCTCTTACGTCTCTTGTTAATGTCTCTCTTTCACGAGATATATCTTGCCATGTTTCATCGTGGAAAAAAGTACCACCAACTCGTATATTACTAAGTGTATTTCTACTTTCTTTTTCAACAAGATTCTGTGACGCTTTATAAGGAGAAACCAAAGAATTTAACGACTTCTTACTATTTATTCCAATATCTTCAGTTATTTTCTTTGAAATTTCTTTGATAGAGGATATATTTGTGTTCTCCAATAAATATTCCATTTGATGGAAACTAATTAATATACTTTTCAATATTTCTAAGTCAAAGTCCATTAATATACATAACATATTTCCACACTATACAATAAGAAGAAGAATTGTTGCCGTTAATTGTATAATTGTTATTGATTTACACAATATACTCGCTGGGAAAATATCACCATATCCTAAAGTTGTACCCGTTACAAACGAGAAATACATTCTTTTGAAAAATCTATCGAATAATGTTGGCTTTGCCAAATTTACAATCAGTTCCTCTTTTTCCAAATCCTCTGTTATTTCTTCTGTTTTTTTTTGAATTTCCTTTTCCTCATTATTTTGAAAGGTTTCTTTTACTTCTTTCTCAACTATTGGATCTATCTTTTTTTGCAATATTTCATTTCTTATCATCTCTTCAAGTGTATTAATACCAGAAAAATGAGAATCATCCAGAAATAAATAGACTATTGAAAAAAATAGAATAAACATCATCAATAATCCAAACTTTTCCTTCGCTATCATTATATTCTTAATAGAATTTTTTTACTATATATCCTACTCTATCAATTCCTCTAAATCATAATACGCCATCAAATGATTTGTAGTTAACTCATCTTGATTTATATTTTTGTATATATTCATTGGAATCAAATCCTTATTTATACTTGCAAGAGTTACAAACATATAGATTATTATACCAACTCTATTCTTTAGTTTTTCTTTGATATAATCTTCTATCTTTACTATACTCATATTCGACCGAATTATCCATTTTCCAAAAAAAGAACCCACCGTTTTTATCTCATTTGATTCCAAATTAGACTCTAATATTATATTTATTACCTTATTTCTATCTTCTGTTTTTAGTTTTTTAAGCAATTCTATATATATTTCTGTGTACAAATTTTGCTTTATAATCATAGACGAAAACATACCATTATACTCATCTTTCCATCTTGTTTTTACTATCTTGTTAAATTCATTAAAACAAGATTTCTTGTTTTGTGTAGATATTACATTTAATAGATGTAATAGCTCTCTCTTTTCAGTCACTTCTTTTGGAAAATATTCTATTAAGTTTTTTATTAGAATCTTAATGTCTTCTGGAGGTTCTACAGAATGATTATAACTCATTCTTACTTCCTCAACTGACATATAATAATACATCAATTTTCATTTATCTTAGTTACGCCATTTCTATGAATTTTGTTTGTTGATATTCCGGATGAATCCATGCACGATTGCAACCTTCTTTACAACATAAATAAATATACTTCATCTTATCCTCATTATATCTCATATAAATTATATCAGACTCTTCTCCCTTTTCCTTTGTTCTTTTTGCACATTCCGCATTTTGACACGGCATTGTATGTACATGTGGTAATGTTGGATCATATTTGGTATACTTATTTATAAACATCTCGTAAAATACCTTCTCATTACCACCATAATCCTTCTTATATACACATGGGTCAAAATCCGCTGGACATTCTTCATCTTTTTTACAAGAACGACAATGATAGTATAAGGAACCACTCTCTTTAGACATACTCAATGTTAACAAGTTGTCACATAGGTCACAAAACTTCATTATCTATCTTACTAATACTAATTTAGATATTTTTAAGTCATTTTTTCTATTTACTACAAAAATGATCTATATTTCGTTTCTTTACAATTAATAATGTAAATTAAGAATAATAAACTATGACTCCAAAACTCACATGGAATCCTATGTCTTCGGTTCATTTTTCTAAGAACACAGAAAAGAATCTTGAAAAAGCATGTAAAATTAATGATGAATCGGACTGTATTACTCTTTTAGATCACCAAAAGATTGTTAAAACATATATCCATCCTAAAACACCATACCGTGGCTTATTACTATATCATGGTCTTGGTAGTGGTAAAACATTATCTGCTATCGCTGTCTCAGAAGCTTTTAAATCTCAAAGGAAAACGGTCGTATTTTTGCCAGGTCAATCATTAGAAGATAACTTTATCCATGAACTTGAAAAATGCGGAAATAAACACTATGTTCCTCAAAGAAAACATTGGATATTTAAACAATCCTCTGATATGAATCAATCCGAAATTAAACAAATTCCAAAGAAAACTTTGGAATTACATGATGGAGGATGGATTGTTCTTGCTAATCAGCAAACTAACTTCTCTAAACTTAAAAAATCAGAACAAAAGGATATTAAAGAACAAATTCGTCAATCTATTGATGAACAATATCACTTTATTCGTTATAATGGGGTCTCTAAAGAACGCCTTGAAAATTTCAAGACAGAAGGTTTACTTGATAATAAACTTGTTATTGTTGATGAAGCTCACAATGTAATTAGTATGATTACTAATTACATTAATGACCCAACTAATACAAAACAACACATTAGAGGCCGCTTGTTGTATGACCTATTTATGAATTGTAAAAATACCAGATTCATATTTCTATCCGGTACACCTATTATCAATTACCCGAAAGAATTATCCGTTATATTCAATATTCTTAAAGGACCAGTTACCATGTTTAAATACAACATCTCTTATCCAAAGAAAACATCTTCTGAATTCAAAGAGTATGTACGTAAATTTCCTTATATTGATTACATGAAAATAACTGATAATTCAATAGAGGTTACTCAAACCACATTTGGTTTCGCTATTAAAGATGATAAAATCTTTCTTGATGACAATTCTCCTACAAATCATGTTGAATGGATTAAAAGATTCAAATCCTATATATCATATGGAAAGGGAAATATTGATTTAAATAGTGGAGTTACACAAGAACTATTATGTTTACCCTCCGATAAATTTGATGAATCATTCATTAAAGGTAATCAACTTGATAACATTGAAGTATTTAGTCGCAGAATTATTGGATTAGTATCATATTATGGAGACATACATAAATATGAAATTGACCCAGAGAAAATCAATGATAAAATGGTTTTCGAGAAAAAGGGATTCCCAACTATGACAGTTCACCCTATCGAAAAATTACAAATGACTAATACGCAATATGCCAGATATCAAAAAGAACGTCTTAAAGAAATTCGCAATGATTTGCAAAAAGCTGCACGAAAAATGTCCAGAGTATTTGAAGATGAAGGTAAAGAATTGACTACTTATAGAGCAAGATCACTTGCCGTTTGTAACTTTGCCTACCCTTTAACCATTGAACCCGATGAAAAAATTCATGCTAAAAATAGAGACAAAATGCTCCAACAACTGCAAAATAAATTTGATGCCTATGTTAGTACCTTAAAACATGAAGACCTCAAATCATCATTACAAGAACTTTCTCCTAAATATTGGAAAATTCAAGAAAGAATACTTTATTCCAAAGGTACATCCGTCGTATACTCTCATCTTAAAAATAGAGAAGGCTTGGTATCTATGTTCACCATCATGAAAAGACTCGGATGGAAACCTTTAAAAATATCATTCGATAAAAAAGAGGGTAAATGGGATATCAAACATGGTGGTAACAAAACATACATACTTTATGGTGATAAATCAGATGAGCATCGAGAATATTTGAGAAAAATATTTAACAGCGAATTTGATGGAATACCTACTGGCTTAGCGGATATACTACCATTTAAATCGAACTTGAGAGGGGAAGTCGTTAAAGCATTCTTTATTACTGCTTCTGGCGCAGAAGGTATTACATTGAAAAATGTAAGACAATTACATATTGTTGAACATCACTGGTCAGAAATTAGAGTTGACCAAGTTATTGGAAGAGTATGTAGACTACATTCCCATTCTGCATTACCTATCCATGAGCAAAAAGTTGATGTATACAAATACGCAACAATATTTGGAGATATTGAATTGTCAGAAACACTATTGGGTGATAATGGAAAAACTTCTGATGAAGCTGTAATCGCTACAGCACAAAGAAAAAAAATTATTGGTGACCATCTTCTAAAATGTATACGCGGTGCTTCAATCGATTGTGTTTATCATAAAGTACCAGGTTGTTATCAAATTGATAACAACTCATATCACCCGAATTTTGAAACACATATTCAAGATTCAGAAGTTAATATCGCACCAATGATTAAATTGGTTCTACTTAAACTACCATCCAAATCTTGGATACCTAATAGATTCCATAAACTTGAAGTTTTATATGACGAAATCACCTATACCGTCTATGATAAAGAATCAGTTAAAATAGGTAGACCTAAGGAAATTGCTATGATGATAAAGAAAGAAAAAGCATTCATGCCCGTTTAAACTCCTCTTCATCATCTATTGGTATTGGTATTGGAATAAGTATTGGTTCTGGTTTTTTACCAAGGACTTTATCCACTGCTCTCCCAATACGACCCAATATTTCTTCTAAAACTTCTCCAATTTTATCCAATGGTTCTGGTTCCCCAATATAAATTTTACCATTTCTTTTATCTCTTATAGTTGCGAGATGATAAACCGACCCCCTTTGATACAAATTTTGGTGCATTACAAAACCCAGACTCTTTTGATATGCCATTATGAATATACTTAATCGTCTCATACTGAATCCTACATTATTATCTAACATTATTATCTATCATTTTAAAGTTATACCATCATTTTAAAGTTATACCTATATATACATATCCAAATGACCATACCGCCGAACAAAATTGATAATTCATCATTGCCGAAATTACCAAGAGCAGACGCTGTAGTTTTGACTTGTAATAATAACGAAAATTATTATAAATGGATACCCGTTGCGATAAAATCGTGGAAAATGATGAATATAAAACCATACGTTTTTTTTATTCTTAGCTCAAGCAACGAAGCTTTACCAGAATCCATCAAAGATATACCAGAAATAATAAAAGTTGTAAATCCAGCTAAAAATAGAACAACCGGCGGATTTGCACAAGTTAGCAGGTTACTTTTACCAGCTATTATTGATGCACAAAATGTTTTGATATCTGATATTGATTATATACCACTGCCGTCATGGTATTATGAACTTTCAAAAGGTCATCCCCAAAAATGTTTTGTCGCAATGCGTAAGAAAGATGGTAAAGATTTTTTTATGGGCTTTAATTGTACTCACCCAGACACATGGTCCCGTGTATTTGAATTAACAGACAGAACAATAGATGGGGTTTGCAATAAAATGTTAGAATGGTCTACGAATGGAATCTGGACACATAAATGGGGGAGTGATCAAACCATTTTGAAAAATGTACTCAACAATCTTCCAAACGAAGAACTTGTAGTAGCATATAGTAGTTCTAATAAGAAGAAAAAATTATTAGCACTTGATGAAGATTTTAAAGTACGTTGTATTTCTGAAAGTTCTCGGAAAGTGCCAAAGAGAAAAATCACTAAAGAACAAATTACAGATGATATCATCTGGTTTGGAAATGACGTAGGTAACAGAAAGAAAAATGTTATACCCCAAGCATATGAGTTATTAGATTTCTTGGGG
>CEQM01010768.1_pt1 | contig 15935 bp, 15 predicted proteins | sample 531111 | NCBI WGS metagenome assembly CEQM01 (sample SAMEA2621278, study PRJEB7988) | marine metagenome | biome: marine biome (ENVO:00000447); feature: deep chlorophyll maximum layer (ENVO:xxxxxxxx); material: "saline water (ENVO:00002010), including plankton (ENVO:xxxxxxxx)" | depth 120 m
CTTAAACAAAGTTTCACCATAATTCTGTTGAATTAGAGAACCACTGTAGGCTGCCATCATCTTTGTCTTTTTGCGAATGGGAAAGATTTGTTGTTTATGAATATCGCCAAGTAACGCATAATTGTAACCAACATCCATCCATTCCCAAGGATATCCTTCATCTGTTGTCCGATTATCCGTAAATTTAGAATGAACCATTGTACCATGAAATAAAGCGATGGTTTTGTTGATTTCTTCTGGGAATTCATTTGGGTCTGGAAAATCAGGTAGTCTATCTGCCATTCCAGAACCCGAACCAATTCTTAATGTTTCCTTTATATCTACCATTCCTATTCCCAAATTGGCGCATGTATACAAACCTGTTTCCTGTAGAAATACGATATTCTCTGATATTACATGTCCAAATGCATCTAAAAAATCAATCGAATTATCCATTTGGTCTTGCTTAAAATCATGATTACCAAGTATAATAAATGTTGGCAATATGCTTCCAAGATTTTGTAGTAAATATAAGAATAACTTAATACCCGGAGTTTCCAGCTTAGTTTTAGCATGAAATGTATCGCCACAAACTACACAAACCGCCTCATTATTCTTTACCGAATCTAACTTCTTTAATGTACTAAACAAATTCGAAAAAACCTTATAATATTCATCATATCGTGAGGCTATTTCATCTCCATTTCTAATATGAATATCTGCAATATGGATTATTTCGGTTACTTTCCCTGATTTGGGAGATATAATTTTCTTAATTTTTGACATTAGAGCTTAGTTTACCTTTAATATACCATATTGTTTTAGCTTTAAATCATTATCCAGAGAATAAAGTATTTTATCCAGAGTGATTAGTTTATGTTTTGCCTTTAGTTTTGTAATAATATGTAAATCACCTGAAATTTTAATAGCTATTTCAATAGGCATTACTTGGAAATAAAGGTCGCTTCTTCCCCCATCTATTACAGATGGGTCATTTATATTAATTTGACTAACCATATAATTTGCATCTTCTCTATTCCAATAAACGGCTTCCAAACTTACAATGTTGTCAAAACCCGAATAAGTGTCATAAAGGTTAATACATGTAACTGCATAAACTTCAATTGAATTATTAAATAAGTTCAACTTATTCCGTATTGTCTTTTCTGATAAAAGGGTAGCTTGTTTAGAAGGTATTAGAGTATGCTGTATTTCTTCAGAATCATTTGACTTATTTAATACTTTGTACAAAAAATTCATCCCTGATTTCTTATATATAAGATAGTGTTATATCTCAATAAGTCTTTCTATATTTTGTAACTTAGCAAGATATTTGAGAATGTGCGGAATTGTTAGAGTGTCTTTATAACTGGGTGTAATAGCAATTCTTTCTGGTAAGAATAAATAGTCATCTGCGTCTTTTGTTAATTTAATCGTTTTTACCTCATATTGATATTCATTGTCGGTATTATTCTCATTTTTAAAATCAAGGAACCATATCGCTTTATCATAAGTTCTGAAACAACCAATCATATTCTTATAGACACCATCTCCATTTTCACTTTCATACAGATCTTCTTCAGTAACAATATATAATTCTATAAGTGATTGGAAAGGGACTTCAATATCTTTTAACAATGTTTTCTCTATTTCATTCTGTATTATTCGTTTAGCCATATCTTATTATTATTTATTCAATCATATATCATTTTTATTCAAGTTCTATATTTATCATGATCATTAAATATGATAAAATATGGGGTTATATAGCGTTCTTCTATACTGTGGTTGGACATCCTTCAATCAAATATCGGGTATCAAAAACCCTTATTATATAATAGGGTTATTTATTACTCCGGTTTCAAAACAGAAACCATTTTGAGGGGGGGTGCTTTTTTTTTTTTATATTTTTTTCTAGAAAAAAAAAAGAAAGAGAGATAGAGATATCAGTAAAAACACCAAGTTATGAGAAAGTTTAAAAGTGACAAAAAACTATGAAAAAAATATACATTTTATAAAAGCAAGAGTTTAGAGAAAAAGTCCAGATTTACTGATAAAACCAAAATATGATTTGTATATTAATAAAAAAAATTTGTCTAGAAAAAAAAAGCACCCCCCCCTCAAAATGGTTTCTGTTTTGAAACCGGAGTAAGAATAAGTCTTATCTTAACATGGTAAAAAACCTTATAAATTTTTGGGATTAAAATTATAATTGAAATGTATTAAAAATTCGAAAATGTAGTGATTTAAATAGGTTTAAGAAAATAAAAATACCTTATAATAAGATGTCTGGTACAGGAATGAAAGGACCGAAATGGTTTTGTGAAACATGTCAATGTAGTTTCCAACGTAAATTTGCACTTGAAAAACATTATACTACTCGTAAGCACTTACATCAATTGGCACAGCTGAATCCAAACCCAGATGAATTATTGGAATTAAAAAGAAAGAATGAGGAATTGACGATTCAAGTACAAGACTTAAAAATAGAAATGGAAAAGCTTAAAAATCAATTAGAGAAGAAGCCTGCAACGACAACATATTCAAATTCGAATCACTACGAGAATTGTACGATTAATAATATTGAACTGAATTTAACTATAAATCCACATGGGTCTGAGAATTGGAATTACTTAAAACACGAGGTATTACATTTAATGAAGGGTGTGAATACGTGTATACCGGAAATGGTGAAGAAGTTACATTTCAATAAAGAACATCCCGAGAACCATAATCTGAAGTTGCCAAACAAGAAATTTTCACATATGAAGACATTTGATGGGGAGCAATGGAAGACCCAGCACAAGAAAGATGTAATAGAATCATTGATAATTCAATTAGTAGATAAGTTGGAAGATGAGTATGGTGATGACTTTAGGAATCAAAGTACAAATTTTATACAAACCCTTTGGGAACAAAAGATGGAAAAAATTATTTCAGAGCAAAAAGTGGATAGAGATCTGAGACAACAAGTGGAATACTCTATAATAGATGGTCAAAATGACTTAAAAACTTAAGTAAGTTTAAATAGATATATAAATAATAATTGGACATATAAATGTCTGTATCAAAGGATTTCTTAGAAGAAAATAATATATTTCTTAAAACACAATCGATTCTGGAATCACAAAAAGAAAAGGAGAAAGTTTCAGAACGTCTAAAGCAATTGGAAACACTGTTGTTATTTGACTTGATTCAATTATCACCTAGAAGTAAATCAAGAAACACAAAATCTCATAGAAAGAAATCGAATGATAAGAGCGTATTGATAAATTCATCTGCGTTGACTTTATGTTTTATATGTGATAGAAATGAAGATATGCCAGATGATATAAAGAGTGGGGGTTCTTATTTGAGTTTAGAAGATAAAACGATAACATATTTAAAATTGAAGGATGCAGTTCCTATAATATTTGATTTAAGTGAAATATGGGATTCAGTTGAGAATGTGGTAAATTATACAAGAGAGAATAGTATAAATAATGTTGTATTTACCACAAAAAATTTGCAAAGGTATCCTTTATATTATAAGGGTGGAACAAAGAAGCATTTGGGGTTTAATAATGATAGTTATAACAGTGTAAAAGAATTAGTAAAATTACATTGTGGTAATGATACATTTGAATTTCCTACGTTAAATTCAATATTTGGGTATATGAATGAAATAAATGAAAAAATGAAAGAGAGAAATAGGTTGGAGAAAGAAGCCGATTTACAATCTGGGGGTAATGATGAAGAAATAGAAGAACAAGAAGAACAAGAAGAACAAGAAGAAGAAGAAACTGGTGATAGACTGGAAGAGATTTCGGAAGAAGAAATGTGGGAGGATATATTTCAAACAATAGGTATTCTTCCAAAAGATTGTCCATGTAAGCAATATAGTAAAGCTTTGTATAAAAGATGTGTAGTAGAGGGCAAAGCATTAAGAGGAATTCGTCCAAAACACGCAATAGGTTGTACAAAACAAATAGTGGCTTTATAATTTAAGTTTAAAATATAGTAACCAATTAGAAAATTTCGATTTAAGTAATAAGTCATGTTGATACAAAGGTGATTGGATAGTTAAATTTAATTTGGTTATATTGTGTTTTTTTATAGATTTGGTGAGACGTTTTTTGATTGATTTTGTAAATTTGTATAAGGATAGTTTATTATTTAGAGGAATATCTTTGACAAATAATGGTTTGCCGGATTCAGTTAGTTTTAACATACATCTGCTATTGAAATCACCAAATAATAGTAATACATCTGAGTTACCAAGTTGATTAAGATATGTAAGTGTGGAATTATAAAAGTTAGAGTATTTTGTCTGATTTTGAGTGAATGGTGCGTGAATATTGGCCAATGAACAAGTAATAGACATATATTTTTTTGAGAATCTGAATTTGCTTGTGTGTACTCCTTTAGTAACTGTTCCCCTATTAGATTCTTTTAATATTTGCTTAACATGAACTGATTTGCTGTCCCATAATATTGTAGTTTCAAGTCCGAAGCCTATAATATGGCCTAATAAAGACTTGAAGGTATTTCCATGTAGTCGGATGTTGGAGTTATATATACCATTCCATACATTTATATCTGGAATAGTATTTTTATCTGCTTCTTGAAATCCGATGATTAGAATATCGGGTATTTTGCCATATCTATCAAAAATAATTTTTAGTAAATTGGGACATATATTTTTAGGGTTTGCGGGACCAATATTCCATGTTATAACGGCTATATTAATAGAGAAGATTTGTGTGATGAGTATAACTGGGAAATGGTCGTTTCCTATTATGGGAATGGAGTCATATAATATGTTTTTGGTTTGTAGTAAAGTTTTAATCATAACGCGGTCAGTATAACCGGGAAGTCTGCCAACAGGACACAGTCCATATTTGTTTTTTTTGAGTTTAAAATTTCCAGTAAGAGAGTCTCTTTTATATGTTGGTTCGAAATATATAGTTGGTTCTTTATATTGTGGGAGTATTTTTGTAATATTGTTAAGCAAGAAGTCTGTTGTGATAAGATATTTAACGATAATATGGGGTATTTTTTTGTTTGATTCAAGTATTTTTTTAATCTGAAAAAAAGTAACATACATTTTTGTTCTCTAATAGTAAGTATTATCTTTTTGAGAAGAAGTCTGAGATTTGTTTTTGACCATATCGTTTACCTTCTTCGATTTCTACCATTTTTTTGAACAAAACCTTATAAACTTCATCCATTTTTTTATCCATAATTTTTTCACGAATTTTGGATGGTTCAAGCTTTTTCTCACCGTTTTGTAACTGTTTTTTCATTCTATCAAAATGGTTAATGGGAAGTTTATAGCCATGAATTCTCAATTCTTCCAAGGCAAGTGCAAATACCTGACACACCGGTTTTTGTATTTGATTGGTAATGTAGAACAAGTAGTCTATATCAAGTTTTTTGTCTTTGATATAATCAGGATGTTCTACACGGTCGCCTTGTAACTTGGGTATAGTTTTGGTTTTAACATATGCATAAGGAATACGGTCATTTGATTGTGGTTTATTTCCTGGGTCTCTTTCACCAATTCTATCTGCCAAAACTTTATGAACAACTCTATCTGGGAATGCATATTGTGCCTTTAGTTGTTTAGTAACAATGAAATATTGGATTGAAAAGTCACCTTTGAGAATTTTCTTGAAACAATCAAGAAGGAATTGGATAGCAGCTTGAATATCTCTATCATTCATAATTCTTTTGATAATTCCATCGTAAACATATTTAACAATAGGAGCATTATCGCGTCTTTTTGTGACAACACCCATAGAGCTTTGTTTATACTTATTAAGGTCGAACTCATATTTGTTACCAACATAACCCTTTTTGCGAAGCAACAGAAAAGGATAAAATGTCTTTTCGTATTCTAGTTTGTGCGGATATTCCAATAGAGATTGTATACCATTTTCAACTTCAACCGATAAATCGATTGATTTTTGAAGAGCTTCACTATTAGAAAGTTCTTGTTCTAATCCCTTATGAACATTGAAGTTTACAAATATAGAATCAGTGTCACCATAAACGATGTCTGCGTTAGGATAATGCTCTTTAACATAATCTTTAGCTAAATGTAAGTGCCTTCTTCCGACAGCAGTAGTTGAAGCAGCAATATCCTTATAATATAATGAGCTTACTTCAGCACCAACTCCTCCATATAGTGAATTAGCTGTAACTTTATAAGCAAGTTGTAAACCATCTAAAACGGATCTTCTAAAAGGGTCTTTTTCTTTTTTGATTTGAGCTCTTGTTGCCTTACGTGCAGCAAGTAGTTTCATCAAGATTCTTGGAAGAATTCCCCGTTTAGTGTCATCAATTTTTCCAGTTTCTGAGTCAATGGGGGGTTGAATATATCTACAATTAACAACTGGATTTTTTTCATCAACCTTTTTAACCCAAGTTTTACCTTTGAGTACTTGATAATAATTATCATATGAAATATCTTGGAATTTGATTCCCATGCTTTCTAATAATTTGGCTCCAGATTCTCCTTGATATTGTGGTTCAACAATAATAGTATCGTGACTAATATTGCTTCCAATCATACTGGATGGATATAATGAACCATAATCAAGTACACTGACTGGATTTTTTAGGAAAATCGCAGGTGTAGGTTCGAGTACCTCAGCACCCTCGTATGAATCTTTAGTATCTTCTGGAGGTCTTGGTAATTCAGGTATCAAATATTTAACTTTTTGACATTCTGATGCGACAAGACTTAAAGTTTTAATCATTTGACCTCGCATAAAGAGAAAGGCAAATGGCACCAAACATACATTTGACATACCAACATTATTTGTGATAATTTCAAGTTTTTGCATAAGATTAAGACATAATTCACAATCCTGTACACAATATTTTGCGACAATAGCTCTATCTGTGTCAGTACCACGCTGTTTTTCGAAAATATCTTGTGGAGATACATTATCTTTACCTACAGCCCAATAATATGATTTTGGATTGTTAGGTAATTCTTGACTATTATCACCTTCTTCAAGGGTAATGCTTGTATCTTCAACAATATGAATAATTTTTCTTCTTCCGCAAATGAATTCTTTTCCAATTATACTTTCTTTGAAAATAACAATATAGTGTCCTTTTAGTAGACTAAATGTTGAATCTGTATGTAAAGTAATTTGACAATTGGAACTATCATCATGATGGTCGATTTTGGTAATGGCACCATGAATAAATTCATTGGAAACATCATCTAATTTGTATGATGATAAGTTATGATCTTTTTGAATAACCTTCAATAAATCGATAGTAACGATACCGGGCATTTCAAAGAAGAACATAATATTGACACCTAAAGCGGATGATGAGAGTGTTTTCTCAACAAGTTTGTTTTGTTTTGATTTACGAGGTCCTAGTTGTTTAAGAAGGTCCAGACAATTGTACTCTTCGGCACATTCCCATAAGAATTTGAAGTCAAAACCGAATATATTATATCCAGTAATGATATTTGGCTGTGATTTTTTCATGAATTTAAGCCATTCTTCAAAGACTTCTCGCACTGAATTACACGATACAACTTCAATACCGTCTAATTTATCAGAACCACCAAGAGCTACAATATGTCTTTCAATACTTGTTTTTTCCTGACCATATCTGTAACAAACCGTACCAATTTGAATGACTTTATCACCTTTAACCGGTGGTAAATAACTATTGAGAATTTGCTTTAAAGACTCAACAATTTCTTTACTTTTGGTTTTTTGAACAATATGTTTTGTTAAACAAACAAAACATTCGTCGCCAAGTTTATCAAAGAGTTTATTTTGAATATCATATGGATATTTGAGAATAATCGTTTGAATAGACGATTTAGTATATTCATCATATTTCTCATTTTGGTTGTAATCTCTAAAAGCTGCCTTAATCCACATCGAAATAAGTGTAGGATTAGTTCTTTTCTTTAATTTCTGATAACGAACATTTTCTTCATAAATATTCATTGCCAATTTGTAGTAATCCTTTTTAGCGACTGGAAAGTCACCATGACTTGAATCAGCTTCAATATCAAAAGAAGCCACTTTAATTGGACCAATAGATTCGATATCTACTGGTTTTACATCTTTCCAATGAACAGTCCAATTATGTGGAAATTCAGTTTCACATAATGCGGACTTAGTAGTTCTAACTGCAGATTGTCCGAGTGTAATCCAGCCAGATGGTTTTAATTCTTGTATATGAATAAATCTTAATACGGGTAGAACATTCTTTTCATAAATAGCAAATTTATGCTTTCGCAAGCCAGAGATAGAACCCCTATAAGGGTCTCTTAATCGAAAGTATATATACTTTTGTGCTTTTTCGCTTCTAAATACGAGCTGCATAAATAATGTTTTCTTTCCCCACTGATTATTTCTAAATTTAAATCGTGGTCTGAGTGATTTAGTTGAATATTCTTCAATATATTCATCTCGCATATTTTTGGGTAAAGACTCTTTGAGTTCATCCGCAAATATAGATGTCCATGATGGTTTCCAATAATTTGGAATTTCAATCCAGAAATATGGAGTGAAACCATTAACTTTAATACTAACATTTTCTCCCTCTTTAGTAAGAGCATAAAGATATATTACAAAGTTTTGAGAAATTTTAGGAGCATCACAATCTGATTCAGATTCGTTGTTGGAATCTGAATCATCAATATCGACTTCTTCATCATAGGTTTCCCAGTCATAAATCTGTAAAGGTTCTTGAGACATATTTAATATTATGCTTGAATTGTTAAATTATAATTCGGATATGCTTCATTTTTTTGAAAAAAGACAATTTTTGAATAAAGTTGAATATAACTGGTTACACCAATCAATGAATTGAGAAAATCTACTATTAGATTTTTCAGCAGGATTATTTCCCTTGTAATCAAGTTCTGTAGAATCACCGGAACAACTTTGTTTGTCTGATTTATCAACAACTAAGTCTTCTGGTTCGTTTTGTTCTTCTACTGAGGTAAGGGGTATATTGACATCCATATTAGAATTATTACATGATTCCTTATACAATTTATTATATATACCAAGTTCTTTGAGGAGTGATATAATATGATGTTTTTGACCAAGTGCACAGAAATCATGAAATTCTTCATATGAAATAGTCTTGCTGTTGTTATTAATAACAGAGAAGAGTCTATTATTAATATTTGAGTCTTCAATATTCAAGGATTTAGCTAATTCCCATTTGGAAAGGTTAGTGCCATATCCATCTACAAGTACTTGAAAGATATCATATGTCAGTTGATTAAGGAAGTGTGGTTTATCAAAAAGGATGAATTGCTCCCATTCATCCATAGAATGTAGACTGGCATCATCTGCTATAGAGAGTAGTATTTGAACTGTTTTGTCCATATTTAAATGTTTGGGTTTTGTGAAATCTAATATTTTATTGTAGGGTGTAAATTGTGATTATTTTTTCAGATAAAATATGTTATATTTATCATAAATGTCAAGTACAGATTTAGAGGGAATAAAACAGTTTGACGATTTAGTTAAAGAGTTATCAAATGTAGCAGTAACACTATTTGATAGTGGGTTGGATACCGTAATTGAGACTTTAGACTTTACAAAAACAGCGGTAACATTATTTCAGCAAGAATTGATAGATATAGGTAAAGGAGAGATTGTATTTAGTGAGAAATATTTTGATAATATTGCGTAAAAATTAGATAAAAAATTGCAGCATATGAATTATTATGGAGGTAAATCAATTGGCAGCACTTGGTTTGAGTCAGTCTCAAATAAAACGTGTATTGGAGAGAATACCAAAAGAATCAGTCCATTTATTTATAAAACAATGGATGGACGAGAAGAGAAGAACATCTCCAGTAACGGAAGATTCTGATATACGTAGAACAAATCATTTTGAGTCAAGAAGAAGAAATTACAATCCGGAACCGAAATATTCAAGAGATCAAGATTTTTTACAGAACAATTCTGTACAAACACCTTATATGCCACGAATGTTGCCAAATTTTACAGAAAGAGCAACAAGTGAGGATTTGCAAAAAAGGTATCAAGATAAAACGAATAGTCGTAATAATCCTTCCGCTAACTTAGACATAATGTCAGCGCAATTATTTGGAGAGCCTCCTAAAGAAGGATATACAGAAGCAGTGTTACATAAGAAATACAAACAATTGGCAGTATCACTACATCCAGATAGACATAATGGTGATACAACAGCATTTAATATGTTAACAACGTGCTATAACCATTTGAAACAATCAATACCTGCTGGTATAACAAATATAAATGTATCAAAGAGGAGTAACATAAGAGAAAATTTAGCAGTACCTCCTCCAGATAGTTTATTTGATAAACAATTTGACCCATCAGTATTCAATCAGTATTATACACAGAATGCGTTTAAGGATGAAGAAAGAGGATATGGGGATTGGCTACAGAAGGAATCTAATATAAAACAACCTGAAAGACCATCGGAAAGTAATTTTCATTCTGTTTATGAACAGCAGAAAAGGGCTCATACAAATAATATGGATGCTAGTAGATATCAATTAGTCAAATGCCCAGAAATACCAGAAGAGTTAGCTTCAAATACGAATGCTTCAGTATTAGGTCAAGGTGAAATAAAGGATTATTCTGGAGAAACACCTTCTGGGACAAAGTATACAGATGTTCGTCGTGCATTAGAGGCCCCTCATTTAACATATGAAGAAACTGTAATAAATGATGAGGATGTTTCACGAAGTTTTGCAAAAATAAAAGACAATAGAGGAACAATCCCAAATCAATTAACAGATGAGGACAAAAAAAGATTTGCGGAATTAAGACAAAAGCAAAAAGAGGAGGAAGAATACAGAATATATAGACTAAGGCAAAGAGATGAGGATATAGAGGCTCATTTCAAATCGACTCATCATAATAGATTACAAATGTAATAAAATTGTAATGAAAACTAATAGTATCAAATGTTTATAAAATTGCCAAGTGATGTGTTAAGTATAATAGATGAATATTTACATAGTGATATATTGTATCATCCAGAATCTGTAACAGATACTAGAGAATTAAATATTGTTCCAAGGGAGGATAGTACTGGTTATGATATAACAAATGACAAAAATATATTTCCACATGGAAAACCAAGAAAATGTATATGTTGTAATGAATATTTTATGGATTATGAACTTCCTTTAAATAATAGTTTTATAGGATTATCTTATTTAGAAAAACGTGAATTATGGAGGAGAAATTGGCGAAGAGGTTGGTTAAATAGTTATAGATGGCCATTATGGAATCGTGTCCCTAGAAAGTATTATGATTATAGGAGGATGAAGTGTTATGCTTGTTGTAAGTATAATGATAGATTAAATTTTTGTATCTATATAGGAAAAGCATCACTTGAATTATCTAAGATAGATAAACCAAAATATATATGTGATAATTGGAGCGACAATATATTTGGTTTTGTAATACCAAGTAGTTGGAAAGGAATGAATAAAGAATACAGTTGGAATAAGGGAATACCAAATAGAAGATTAGAGATATAAATGCGGTTATATTTGTAGAATGATATAATATATATTTTGATATGGAGGGTAATCTTATGGCAAATAATACTATTGTAGTAGCAAGATTCAAGGAAGATTTGGAATGGTTAAATAAACTAATAGAGTCTGAATTATGGATTGAAAGAGTAGTAATATTCAATAAGGGACCGGAGAACATATCATTTTCAAAGAAAGCTTTAAAAAAAATAGAGATAATAAGAAAAGAGAACATAGGAAGAGAAGGAGGAACATATTTAGATTATATAATAGAGAATTATGAAGTTTTACCAGATAAGATATGGTTTATACAAGGAGATCCATTTGATCATAGTCCTGATTTTGTAAACTTAATGAAATATGATGTAGTCCGATATTATGTAGATAAAGATTTTCAAACATTAACTTGGAGATATAATGATGTGATACCACCAAATATCGATTCAGACCATCGTTTTTACATACAAAATAATAGAATAATACAATACTATATTGATTCAAATACACAACAAACAGTAGAGACACATGAGTTTCATGATTTTGCACATGATGAAAAGGTAAATGCATTGAAATATAAGACCCCAATACCATATGGGAATTATTTACATTATATGTGTGGTTCAAATGGGTTCCCACAGCCAAGTAATATAATACCGTATTGTTGGAGTGCAATATTTTATGTTAGAGGTAGTTCAATAAGAAGAAATTCAAAGAAATCATATGAAAATTTGTTAAAAATGTTATTATCAACAAACGAACAAGGTGGAAATGAAGGATTTGTTTTAGAAAGGTTGTGGCAATATATATTAACACATGAGACCTATAGTGATTTAGTAAGTTTAAAAAGAAGTCTTGGATGGAAATATCATGATTTATGTGCCTTTTGGAATTCATCATTGATGTATGTGGCGATATACGATAAATCATATCAGAAGCATCCGTCTCGAAGAAAAAGTGAAGAAAGATATGATTCTACAATGATATATTATGATGAGGAAGAACAAAATTTTGAAATTATGAAAACAGTTTATTATGAAAGTACACCAATATCAATGTTTCCAAGCTTAAACATAGAGTCTGCAAAGAATGTTTTAAAATTTCAAATAGATTTTCATTCAAAGAAGCTGGATATTATGAGAGGAGTTGAAAATTTAGTAAGTAACAATCTAATACCAACATTGTTTTGGACTTTTCAGAATAAAAGAAAAGTCCGTATTTCAGAGAATGTAAATATTCATAATTACGAAAAGGAAGAAGATGATAATATCAAATGTTCTGATGATAAGATTGAATTGGCTTTAGATAAAAGGGGGGCAGAAATAATGACATCTAAGAAATAAATAAAGCAAACAAAGATGTTGAATGTGTATTAAGCCCTATATGGCGTTATTGTCCGAATCCGAAGAAGGGGAAGATGAAGAGGAGGAAGAGGAGGAAGATGATGAAGACGATGAAGAAGAGGAAGATGAAGATGAAGATGAGTCAGGGACCCATACTTTCGAGGGGGCTAATACAAGGTAATAGCCTACTACTAATAAAGTAAAAGGAAGCAGAGCGCGCCAAGAACAGTCCCAAATGTCACGACATTTGATTATACAGAAACTCATAAATTTTAAACCAATAGAAACACAAACTTTGCCTGTTTTTTTGTTGTATTTAGTACCAATAAGACTAAGAATAAGTAATCCAAACACAAGAAGTATATATATGTATTTAGGGATAGTTCTTGTTTCAGATTTTTGTGTAAATTCTTCTTTACATCTGCTTTCTGAAAATGGGATTTTAAAGATTTCTCCTCCATAATTTTTATCAAAAGTAGGTTGTCGTGGAACGCATTGCTCTTCAACATACCACCCTCGACCATTGAGTTCAACATCCTCTTTATTATCAAATCTTCTGCCACCAAGAAGTAGTCCATCACCAACAGGTAAGCGGGCATACATACAATCTGTTGATGCAAATGGTCCTTGTTTTACAATAGCTTTAGTATAATCCGATAGATTAAGTGTATATAAATCTTCTTGAATTCCACCTAATAATCCTGTACCACCAATAATAGGATTTTTCCCATTAGTTATATATTTTCCATCTTTCTTAATACATTTAGGTGTATATCCCATAGGATAACTTCTAAAGTACATATATTTATCCTTACCGACACATTGTGCATCACTTGCAATTCCACATTTTCCAGATAATTTAACAAATTTATTAGTACCAATTGTCGCTTTTTTAGCTTCTTTTTTACTGGTAGTACCTGTAAGACCACCAAGTCCTACATAATCAACCGCATATTTTTCCATTTCAGGAAGCCATTTTTTAGCAAATACTTTAACTCCCATCTTTTTATTTCCTTTTTTGGGACATTGTATCTGGTCTAATACCATTGATTTAAGACAATATATAATTTAAACAGCAACATTATTTCCTATTTGTTGAGTTGGCCAATCATTTTGTTGTTTTTGGACATATGAAAACAAATTACAAATAGATAAATTTTGAGAATCATCTGAAGGCATAGCACATTCAGAATAGACTTTTTTTGAGATTTTGTGTATTTCAAATATAGGATGCATATTCCAACCCTTATTTTCATCAGCTACGTTCATAAAATGACTCATAGAGTTTAATAAAAGAAATATAAATCCTAAAAACCATAGAATGGATGTATGAACAATAGCTATATCGTCAGGATGAGTATCTGCGTTAGGAATAAGGAAGAATTCAAAAACCAACATTGCCATTAGAATTTCACCAAATACACGTATAACTGGTTCTATAGCAGCATTATTTCCAATTTGTATTGATATTTGAGAAGCTAAGAATAAAATGGCACAAAAAACAAAAAATTTGTAGTAAACAACCTTCATATTCGCACGAACCTTCTTTTTTTGGAAGTTATTGTATATTGTTGCTGCAAAAAGTGGAATTAAGAATACTAAAGCAACTTCTGTATGTTCTGTTAGCTTCATTACAAATCTAATTTATTTTTTTAAAGGACACCTACGCAAATCAAAGATTTGCTTGTGCAAATACCCAAAAGGGTCTTACGATAAATCCATTTACTGTGAAATGAGATGTCTTCCGATTGATATAGCACTTTCAATATTCTCTGGAGACATGTTTCCATTTAGAATTTTATGTAATCTTAAAACAAAACCATTATCAATACCTTTATACTTATACATAGACGAACATCTTGAGCTAAATACATCAACATATTGAATAGATATTGTATCTCCTTGTAATTGTATTAAGTTTTTTGGAATTCGGATAATAGTGTCTTCATATACATGTAAATCAATGTATTGGGGTTTAACCCTTCCATATATAATTGTGTCATCGACAATGAATTGATCATAACAATTATGTATTTTAATATTTGAACAAACAGCTGTAGGTGATACAATTTTGACAAGAGATGTATTAACATTTGTTCTGGATGGAGAACGATAAACACAATATAATGAAGAATTTGAAAGTAATTTGATTTTACTCGTACACTCTTTTATATTGTTCCAACAATCAAGATGTTTTTTATCCGGTTTTTCTGTTTCCAATTGAAATTTTAACTGTATAAGCAGACTAATAATTAAAGCAATATTTCTACGAATATTGTCCATTTTAGTGAGATATTCTTGCTGCTTAGTCTTAATATCTTCGATATTTTGGTTAATGTATAAGTTACGTCTTTTGTAAAAATTGTTGAATAATTTATCCATTAAACTCTGTCATTATTTTTTTGTTCTGTAATAAGAGGTAAATTAGATATATTGGCATTAACAATTTTATCAAATGTATCTGTATCATTCATAAAACTTCTGGTACTTTCAACTAAGAATTTTCTCGTATTATTATCTCTCATCAATTTTTGAATTCCATTAGCCATATATTCTTTAGATGGTTTATACCCATATTCCTGAATATATCTTTTCTCAAGATAGGCATACGTTTTCATTATAACTAATATTGATTTGATATTAGAGAAATCATGGAATTGACTATCAAATAAACTACGAAAGTTTTCATCGTTCATCAATTCCATTATAAGATCAAAATCCCCAAACTCTTTGGATTGTAACATCCTCTTTAATCTTAAATATATTTATTGACCTTATATTAATGATAACAATTGTACTTGTGATGCTGATATTATTAGTTTCAATAGCAATATATGGTGTTATGTATAATCTTCAAGTTTTAAAGAAAAGAAATAAGATATTAGAAACTATAAAATGTCCAGTATGTCTTGTGTCATGTCCCAAGAGTGGTGAATGTAAACCATGTGAGAAATGTGATACAGGGGCAAAATTATCTATTAGAAGAACAGAAACTCCTGTAGTAACAGAAGCTCCTGTAGTAACAGAAGCTCCTTCAACAACACCAGCTCCTTCAACAACAGTAGCTCCTTCAACAACAGTAGCTCCTTCAA
>CEQM01008229.1_pt1 | contig 15920 bp, 13 predicted proteins | sample 531111 | NCBI WGS metagenome assembly CEQM01 (sample SAMEA2621278, study PRJEB7988) | marine metagenome | biome: marine biome (ENVO:00000447); feature: deep chlorophyll maximum layer (ENVO:xxxxxxxx); material: "saline water (ENVO:00002010), including plankton (ENVO:xxxxxxxx)" | depth 120 m
CTGATTTCTACGATATGGCAGGCCTCACGGCAGGCCTCAACCCGATGCCTGGTAAGATCCCCTAGGACCCTTACGGCCAGGCCGGGCCCGGGGAAGGGCTGTCTCTCACTAGATTTAATTCCCAGACTCCGAGCAATCTCCCTGACCTCATCTTTGTAGAATTCACGCAGAGGTTCGACAATCTTCAGGTCGACATCATCGGGCAGGCCGCCAACGTTGTGATGGCTCTTTATGACGTCCCTCTCTCCCCCTCCAGACTCTATCCAATCTGGTGCTATAGTGCCTTGAACCAGATATTTTGCACCACAGTTCGCCTGCTCCTCCTCGAAGACTCTGATGAATTGCTCTCCGATTACCATTCTCTTTTGCTCTGGGTCTGTTACTCCTTCTAAACTGCTGAAGAATCTCTCGGATGCATCGACCACCTGTAAATCGATGCCCATTTCATTGAACATCCCCCTGACCTCATCAGTCTCCCCCTTGCGCATGAATCCGGTATCGACGTAGACGCAGTGGAGTAGGCTCCCGACAGCACGGTGAGCGAGTACCGCTGCCACTGTACTGTCTATTCCGCCTGAGCAGGCTATGATTGCAGTATCGTCTATCTTTGATTCCAATGCTTCAATCGCCTCATCAACCAGCATTTGGGTATCCATCGAAGGACTCACCCCTGAATTGACTCGTCATCTGAGATTACCTTCGCAGTCATTGCCTCTCTGTACTCCCTGTACGCGCTGGATAGGGAATCATCAGAGGTAGCGAGGATTTGAACTGCAAGGGCACCTGCATTATCGCCGCGGTCCACCCCTACGGTGGCCACAGGCATTCCCGGGGGCATTTGGACGATGGAAAGTAGAGAGTCCATAGGGACCTTTCCTCCTACTGGGACCCCTATCACCGGCTTACTTGTCATTGATGCGATCACTCCGGGAAGGGCCGCTGCAACTCCGGCCATACCGATGAATACCTGACATCCCGAGTCCTCAGCCGCACTGATAATTTCCTCGAGGTATTTTGGTGCCCTGTGTGCGGATGCAACCCTTATCTCGAAGGTCACATCGAACTTCTCCAGCACGGAGCGGCATTTCTCAGCAATCGGCAAATCTGATTTCGAACCAAGTACGACACATATGTCCATGACACTCGGGACGTAAGGAGGTTCAAATGCCTGCCGTTCTATTCTTCCTCATCGAAGACAATGAGTTCCATCGGCCACTCGGCTTGAGAGAAGTCTAAACTGAACTCATTGAATACTCCGATTATCTCGTAGGATTGTGGATGGCTCTCGAAAAGACAGTCCTGAACGAACCCGAATTTGCAGATATAGGAGATTGAGATAAAATCCGTACTTTGTCTCGTAAGGCCATAGAGGACTAAATTTCCATCTCCGATAGGGGTTGAAGATATCTTTCCTCTATTCCATGATTGTGAATGGATCTCCCATCTTTCAGGAAGAGCTGTTGAATCCCAGGTAGATTTTTCGAGAGGGGAGATAATTCTAGCTGGAGGTATTGAGAATACCTCAGATATCATCTTAATCGATCTAAGGAATGCGATCCAGAAAACAGCATAAGCTAACCATCCGAGTAATGGCGAGTAGTAGATATGGGCCATAAAGAGTAAGCAACCCAAGGACAGAAGTACCCAGTCTATCGGAAGGGCAAGTAAATTATCACTGGATGTAGGCTGTGCATTCCTTGCATTTGAAACGGGAACGATCAGTAAAATCCATGAGATTATGAATAGAGCTCCTGAGACAAACTGGTCATCTGGAGTGTTCCCTGTGAATATCAGCGGAAATATGCTTGAGATCAGGAAGAAAGGCGACCATGCGACCGGTTTGAGGATGGACCATGCCAATGGCCTCATTCTCTGTCTCGCCCATCCGAATCTATGTTCGGAGGACGGGGTCCCCATACCGGAGGGTACGTGTATCTCGGAATTTCTAATCAGAGGAGGGGTTTGTTTGCTCTCTAAACCCCACCAAACCGGATCTCCGCGGAGCCAGTTCCTGTCACCGTGTGCCTCCATTGAATACTGAGGCGGGAGTTTAGCATATGAATTAGGACGAGGGCTCGTCCTTTGGGTACCTAAGAATTAGGTTTCTAGCGGCCCAAACCTCATCCACCCTTCCCACAGGAGTAGTATGTGGGGCGTTTAGCACGATATCTGGGTCCTCAGCGAGAATGGCATGGAAGTCTTCGGCAAACTTGTCTAAAACCTCCTTGGATTCGGTCTCTGTCGGTTCGAACATTAGGCACTCAGGGACGATCTGAGGGAAATATAGGGTGGGTGCCATGTAGCCAAAATCCAGCAACCTCTTTGCCACGTCCTTGCCTGTAACGCCTGTCGCATCCTTCAGAGGGGACATCGAAAGAGTGAATTCATGCTTTACAACTTCAGCTGGACATCCCTCAATTGGCATAGCATGAATATTCAAATCGGGATTAGGATTCATTATTCTGAATCTGAGATAGTTTGCATTTAGAACAGCATGCTCACTCATCTTCTCCAGGTCACGGCCGTATCTCCGGTAGAAGGCCCATGCCCTTACTACTGCTCCAGCATTACCATTCCATTGCTGGACCTTTCCGATTGATGAAGAAGGAGAGTCCCAATGATACCAGAAGCCATCTCCAACGGTGCCGATATCCCCAGAGGGCAACTCTTTGCGACCCACCAAGGGAGTTGGTAGGAACTTGGATAGATGGTCCTTTACCCCTATAGGGCCACTTCCCGGGCCTCCCCCCCCATGTGGCTGACTGAAGGTTTTATGCAGATTATAGTGCACAGCATCGAATCCCATCCGACCGGGGTCTGTCTTACCCAGTATCGCATTGAAGTTGGCACCGTCGTAATACATCTGTCCACCAGCAGAATGCACAATCTCAGCGGCTTCAGCGATCTCAGGCTCGAAAACGCCCAGCGTACTTGGATTGGTAATCATCATCGCGGCGGTATCTTCACCGACTGCTGAGCGAAGAGCATCTAGATCAATGCGTCCGTCATGGGCACTGGGAATCTCAATAATTTGATATCCGCACATAGATGCGGATGCGGGATTCGTACCGTGGGCGGAATCTGGTACAATCACCTTGTCACGGTGATTATCCCCTCGTTCTCTGTGGTATTCTTGAATGCACCTGATTGCGGTGAACTCACCTTGTGCGCCGGCAACTGGTTGGAGGGTCACCGCATCCATTCCTGAGCAGATTGCTAACATCTCCTGCATCTCGTAGTATATCGCCAAGAGGCCTTGTACCTGGGCCTCTGGCTGCAGGGGGTGAATACGGTCTATTCCGGGGTTCTGGACTATCTTCTCATTGAGTCTCGGATTATGTTTCATTGTACAAGATCCCAAGGGGTAAAATCCTGTATCAATTCCAAAATTCTTCTGGGAAAGTTTTGTGTAATGTCTAACCAACTCTGGCTCACTTGCCCTAGGCCAATCGGGCAATCTGTTTCTTCTCAGGGATTCCGGGATGTGACTGGAAGAGTTCTCTGTGAGAGGGGGTGGTTGGGACCACCCAGCATTCTTCGAGCCATTGAAGTCGAAAATAGTGTCAGTCATGATGACTCCTCCACCCACGAAGTAAGTGATTTCTTTAACAGAGAAATATCGGATTCTGAAGTTCTCTCATCACACCCAATGAGAATCCACGATCCTCTATCTGGCCACCACTCACCGAGATCAAAACCTCCAATTACGCCGAGATCGAAAATATGGGACAGAGCCTCAGATGACTTACCTGGGACTTTGACAGCAAACTCCCTGAAGACTGGTGATTTCGGAAATGCTAATTCCAGTCCTTCGACTGATGACAGTTCATCTACAGTCATCCTAGTCGAGGACAGTATCCTAGTAGAGAGAGTTTCCAGTCCGACGGGCCCGAGAAGAGCCATATGCATCGCTCCCATAAGTGCGATTAGGGTCTCATTTGAACATATATTTGAGGTGGCCCTGTGTCTGCGGATGTGCTGCTCCCGAGTAGACAGCGTGAGAGTGTATGCAGTCTTTCCTTCAGTATCTATGCTCTGACCCACTATTCTTCCTGGCATGAGGCGCAAGAAGTCCTTTTTACAGGCGAAGATACCGTAAATTGGCCCTCCTGCGGTTGGCCCTATTCCGAATGGTTGTCCCTCCCCGACCACTATGTCGGCACCCCAGTTTCCAGGGGGCTCTACTATCCCAAGTGAGGTGACATCGACTCCCACAATAATGGCGGTTTTATCCCCTACTACTTCCCTCAGCCTCAACAATCCCTCGTCGAGAATCCCGAATGCGTTTGGCTGCTCGACGTATATCGCGCACGAACCAGATGCCTCGGCTGCTAAATTCAAATCCAGGAAGCCGTCTTCATCATGAGGAATTTTCCTAATTTCTATGCCTACCCCTTGGGTGTAATTCTCAATTACTGACAACCTATGAGGAGGGACCAATTCCGAAACGTAGACAGTATTTGGCATCTCTACCTTCTTTGACTTCACTCTGACTGCGCAGGTTATCGCTTCAGCGGCAGATGTACTAGCATCGTACATGGAAACATTTGAGATCGGAAGTCCTACTAACTCAGAAATCATTGTCTGGAACTCCCACATAGCCTGAAGCATCCCTTGACTGACCTCGGGCTGATATGGGGTGTATGAGGTGAGAAATTCTCCCCTTGTGGCAATCATTGGGACCATTGACGGAACAAAATTTCTAGCCAATCCTGCCGAGATGAATGATGGCCTACTATCCAGATTGACATTGGCCCCCAAGAGCCTCTCCGCGTCCCTGAGTATTTCTTCCTCTGTCTGCGGGGGCGGTAAAGGTAGTGTTCCTTCTGATCTTATTTCAACAGGGATGTCTTCAAACAAATCTTTCATGGAAGAAACGCCCATAATATCGAGCATTTCTTGCTCTCTTCCAAGGTTTGGTAGTTGATCCACGGTAGCCCTCAGCTGACTGGAGACGTAGGGAGTTTATGATTATCTTTGGTTGGGATTCTGCATGGAAGACCGACACACTCTTATTACTGCCAAGTTAGTCAGTACATCATGAAGGTCGCAATAACTGCCTCAGATGCATTCGTGGCGCCCTACATTATTGATGCTCTCGGGGATGCCGCAGTGGTAATTCCGGACGAGGTATTGGAAGACAGTATGACTCTTGACGTCATGCTAACTCCCTGTAATGCATTGATACACATTAACTCCAGGCCAGTCAACACGAGTGTTGCCCGGAATGATCGCGAGGTCAAGGTCATGATGAGAGAGGCTGCTAGGCCTGTCCTGGATGCGGTTAACAGGCACGGGGAGCTTCACATGATAATTGTTGGAACATTGAGAGTGCATCCCCCTTGGTCCCCCGGTGACGATTACTATGGTCCAGAGTCATCATTATCCCCGAGAGATACCGCCGCCGAAGGACAGCTTTGGATTGAGGAGAGTGCTCTTGAGAGGGCAGAGTCAGGAAGGCCTGTCAGCGTTATCCGAGCATCGAATGTCCAGGGAGTCCCGCTGGAAGGGCCACCAGGCAATGGAATTCTTCATCGGTGGGCGAACGAGAGTCAAATTGGTTGGATAAACGTACCAGGTTCGGGAGAGGATGTGAAAGATCTTGTTCATGTTGAAGATTTGGTAAGGACGGTGCTATCGGTTCTTGAAAACCCCCCACTAACCAGAGAGAGTTTCGCAGTAGGTTCGGGAAAGGGAATAACCATGAGTGAGCTAGCCAACATTTACAATAGCAAAACTGGAGCTTCAGTAGAGCTCAATCAGAATTCTGACGGAGAGGTTTGGGGAATTGTGGATGCTTGGTTCTTGGAGCATAGATGTGGATTCAGGCCTATGATCAGCCTCGAGGAGATGATCGATGAGGCTCTCGAGACCTCTGGCTACTGAGCGTCAAGAATGATTCTCTTACGAATACCGTTCCAACCAGATACTGTACATGATATTTCACCTTCGTAACCGGCCTTGTAAACTGAGATATCTGTATCCGAGGGGATTCTAATTTCTACTTCATTTCCAGATGGCATTCCCTGGTCATGTAGGGAAGCCACAACAGTATTTCCGCCTCTGTATCTATCGGAGATGCCGATTCCGAAGGTCCTCTCCACAGAGGTTATTTTGATAGAAATGTCGACTGAGGTACCAGAAAGCTCCTCCTTCAAAGCGTTCTGTTCCGATAACATTCGAGCTTGTGAGAATGACTCTACCATGGAAAGAATTGTCAAACCCTCCGAGCCTGCTTGATTATCTGCTGGATTTACTGCAACTACCTCCTCTGGCCCTGGTTGGGATTGAGTAACTATCTCTTCGATTTTCTCCTCAACGACTTCAGTAGAAGAGTCAGTCTCGACCTCTATTTCGAGGTCTTGTTGCCGTTCTTTCTGCTCGGAAGACATGGAAGCGATACCCAAGGCACCTGCAGATAGTGTAGCAGCGGTAGTTGCCGCGAGAGCTAGATTAGATCGGGCGATTTCCTGTAGAGAATCAGCCTTGACCTTCCATATTTCCCTCGCGGACGGTTGTAGGAAGCTAGGTAGTTTTGAGATTCTTGACTCCGCCTGTTGATCCATGATGGCCCTGCTCTTCTCTAATGCCTCTACATCTGAGAATTCTGCCTGCTTCATTCCTTCGAGGATTTCCGAGAATTCTACTGAAATAGAATCCATCATGTCGCCGGGGGAATCGGATTCTTCCTCCTCAACTACCTCTGCGACGGGCAACTCCTCGGTATTCTCCGTGGGAGCCTCTGAGGGAGCAGTGGTTTGAATCGTGATTTTACCTACTCCGACCCACCTCCTAGTGCCCGTAGGCAGGCCACCATCAGCAGGAGGCCTTGTCCATCCTCCCCTGTAGAAATCTTGAGTCCCGTCGAGTTCTCTGTTATCGAGACTCCACGATGGAGCACCTCCTGAACCCGCGTTGTAGTAGTACAATTTAGATGAGTTAGTATTTGCGAAAAATGGTTTTCCGTTCAGCTCTCCTTGAAGTTCATAATTACCATTGTAAATGCTGTTTGGATGATCTGAAATTGTGAGAGACGAGCCTTCGACGTATGGGTCTGAAGTCTTGCCATCGACGAGTACCAGAATCTCCTGTAAATCAATCTGGCCATCGCCATTAGAATCCAAAACTGAGAAGATTGCATTCACTATTGATTGTGGTGCACTCTGCCCGGTTATTGATGTCAATGCGGCCATAAATTCCTCATAGTTCAGGCTCCCGTTTCCGTCTATATCGTACTTGGAAAATAGTGCCTCTGAGGAAATCCCCCTAGACTTCAGAATTGTCTGTAGATTCTTAATAGCTATAGCCTCAACACCACTGTTCACTCTATCGACCCGAGTATCGACAGAGGCTATTCAGCAATGAGTGTTGTCACTGCGCAGCTACAAAAAGGGAGCTCGGACTACTTCTGCCTTGATCGATCTTCTAGAGCTGGCTCTGATCCAAACTAGCTGGCCCTCCACGGAAGCAGAAAGATATGCCATCGCTATGCCGATACCCCCCAGACTAGGGGAGGGGGCCCCACTGGTCACGTACCCAATTATGCGAGCGTCTTCTGAGTCCGAGTCCATTACAGGATGCCCGGGACGGGGAGATGGGCCTCTTGCAACACACCTAATCGCCGTCCACTTTTGTGAGTTTTCAAGCGATCGAAGGACTCTGTCTTTCCCGATGAACTCATGGTCCATATTGAGGCCGAAAGGAACTGCGGTTTCTGCGGAATCTCTGGACAGGAATCCTTCAGGAAGATTTGAATCTGCCAACTCTCCAAGGCCTGGCCAATGGAAATCCTGACCAGACAATAGATAGCCTTTCTCGAGTCTGAGAGTGTCTCTGGCACCTAATCCGACTGGAGCCAAGCCTAATTCAGAGCCAGACTCAATGAACTGCCTCCATAGAAGATTTGCCTGATCATTAGGGACAAAAATCTCCACACCGGGCTCCCCGGTATATCCCGTTCCTTGTATCCAGCCCTCTACAGAGAGGTTGTTTTGATTGATATCTTGGCATTTGAACCTACCAACCTTGTTATGTTCGCCCAAAACTTGTGAGACTATTTCCATTGATTTGGGTCCCTGGATAGCAATAATACTCGTTTCTTCAGAGTTATCGAATATCCTAATGGAGCCGTCTCCAGGGAGCAATTCAGTGAACCAATCCAGCATCACAGATACCATTGAGGCATTTGGGACCCCAAGGATCTCTTCATCCGTTCTGATTGCGAATATCATATCGTCGATTATATTTCCATCGGTATCAAGAAAATGAGTGTATCCGCATGTGCCCTTTTGAAACCTCGTAAAATCCTGGGTCCCTATGCCTGTTAACCACTCTGAGACCCCTTTGCCAATAAACCTGAATAGGCCCATGTGAGAAACGTCAAACATGCCAGCTGCCGACCTGGTGGCCAAATGCTCTTCTTTGATAGAAGAATACCATATCGGAAGCTCAAAACCATGGAAATCTACCAGATTAGCTCCTGATTCAACATGTGAACTGTATAGAGCCGTCCTCACGGGCGCATATCCCATGGCCCGAGGGGAGGGAGTAGGGAGAATAAGTTTAGGGAGCGGGGAAAATAAATTCCCAAATACTTCGATAATGCTAATCTTTTAATCCATGGGTTTAAATAGTTCGGCTATCACTATACAACTACAGGTTGATATGATGAAAGAGAACGCCAAAAGTCAGGGGGAGTCTGTATCTCCCGGTTCCTCTGGATCTAGTGGGAGGCGTGCCATTGTACCTTCGATGCGCCCATCCACCAGTAGAAAGACCGAGGGAGTATCCAGGCCCTGTACAGTTTGTGGCTCGAACTCTTGGGATACAGACGAGGTCCGTGGCGAGACCTCTTGCTCAGAATGCGGTTATGTCGCAGAGGAGAATATGATGGATCTGGGGGCAGAATGGACAAATCATTCCGGAGGCGAGGATAGGAGCAGAGTGGGCGCCCCTACTACGCTGACCCTTTCAGACAAGGGGCTGTCTACTGAGATAAGGAGGTCGGATTTGACATCTGGAGCGGCGAAGAGGCATGGGATGTCGGGGAAGGCACTGAGGGACTGGCGTAGGAGACAGCGTATCGACCAACGGAGTAAGACCCGGGATAGTAGAAGTAGGAACCTGGCAAAAGCAATGCAGTTCATCAGGGACAGGGGGGACCTGCCCCCTCAGATTGAGCAGGAAGCGGCTGGACTTTACAGGCACTCTGTGGATAGAGGGCTTGTCACTGGGAGGAGTATCAGGGGAGTTTCGGCGGCGTGCGTTTACGTGGCTGCCCGCGAGGCCAGGATTCCTAGAAGAATTGAAGATGTTGCAGAAGCTTTCGACATGGTGAAAGATGTTGATCTCAAGGAGTTGAAGAGGACAATTAGACTGGTTTCTAGATTCCTGGGGGCTCATCACATTACTGGTCCCGAAGAGTATTTTGAGAGGTTTCATTCTGATCTCGGGATGAGGCCTGAGGCCCTTGGAAGAGTAAGAAAGATGTGGGATTTAGTAAAGGATGATCTCTCGTGGCAAGGTAAGAAGCCGTCTGGTATCGCAGGTGTGATAATTTACAGAGCATCCCAAGATAGTGAATCTCCGAGAACTCAGAGTGAGGTTTGCAAGGTCTCCGGAATCAGTGAAGTAACCCTCAGGGGGCTTCTGAAAATACTGAACCAGAAACTCTCTGAAAAATCGTTTCAGTGAAAAAACGATTCTATATATGCTCACCCATGGATGTAATCTCATGAGTGTATCATTGAGTGCAGACAGCCTTTGGGAGCGACTGGAAAGACAGCTTGAGTCTTGGGACTTCCCGATTATCCCTACAGAAGCGTGATTTTCAGGGAGTGGATTTTGTGGGTTCATATCTTGTAGTAGGCGGGAGTAGCGATATTGGCCTCATCCTCTGTAAGAGGCTAATGGAAGAAGGAAACTCGGTGGCAGTGATTGGAAGGGATTCTTCAAGAATGAGTCAAATCAAGGACCTGGGTGCCAGAGTTTTCATTGGAGACGCCACAGATGAGCTATTCGTTTCAGAAGTAGTAACTAGCTTTTCTGATGAAGGGGATGGAAAAATTGACGGTGTCGCGCACTTGGTTGGTTCACTGCTAATCAGGCCCCCTCATGCATTAAGCTCGGAGGCGTTCAATGAGGTCATCAATACCAATCTAACGTCTGCATTCGTAGTCCTCTCCAAGGCATGTAAGTACATGTTACGCAACGGTGGTGGCAGAATAGTGTTCACCTCGAGCGTTGCAGCCAGTGTCGGGCTAGTTAATCATGAGGCAATCTCAGCTGCTAAGGGGGGAATTGAGTCAATGGCCAGATCTGCCGCCGCTACATACAGTAAGAGAGGCATAAGGGTCAATGTAGTAGCCCCAGGCCTTACAGACACAAGAATGGCAAAACCGATAACAAAATCTGAAGCTTCCAAGGAAGCGGCAGTGAGTAAAATTCCACTTAACAGAATCAATCTACCTGAGGAGGTATCTGATGCTATTTTGTGGTTATTGACTAACGCCCCGGATAATATCACTGGACAAATTTTGCACCTAGATGGCGGGATGTCACAAGTTAGGGGATAGTGATGAACTGGCAGAACGCGATAAGAGCCAATAAGCTCGGAGAAGGAAAGAGCAAGATGGTCACTGTCGGGTCAAAAATACTCATGATTGTGAACATGCAAGGTGATTTTCATGCCACAGAGGGACTCTGTAAACACATGAAATGGCCCTTGTCATGGGGAGGCAAGATCGAGGATGGATGTGTCACATGCCCTCTTCACCAAACCACTCACTGCATATCAGACGGGAGTCTAGTCGAATGGGCGCCATTTCCACTCTTTCCACCTTATGGGAGGCTTGTAGGATCCATGGTTTCCAAGAAGGACCTCGGAATTTTCGAGACACGCTTGGAAGATGGCTTTGTTCAGGTCCTTATCTGATCTCCCAAATCTGTCCTGAACTAGTAATCCTGAATAGTGTTCACAAATTGGGAGGGGCGTTGGCATGATAGAGGGAGTCCTAGTTGATGATGAGGGCAACACCCTTTACACCCCGATTGGGGAAACTGGCATCAAGTCGGTAGCTCCCTCGAAATGGAAAATATGGCTATCGGCAACCGGATTGGTAGCGCTAATGGTCATGGTCTCCCTGCAAGGGTGGATCATTGACGATGTTGTTGATGATATCAAAAAGGAATTGGGCATATACGAGAGAGTTCCTGTTTGGGAAAGGTCAGAGTGGCCTTACCTGACCAGCTACTCAAATGGTTATGTGATGGAATTTGGACAATATGACATACTGGAGACTGAAAATGAGTGGAACTCTACACATCATTTTGTGGAGTTTCAACTGCCCCTCAGTGAAGGCGGGTCAGCACCCAATGGGTTGGTGAGCTTGGCGGTTTGGCTACCAGATGTCCCCGAGGGAGTTTCAGTTCCAATCATAGCGGAATTCGGGCCCTACTTCGATGAAGTAAGTGTTGAGACTCCGTCAATTGAAGTCCCCGGAACGTGGTTAGGTCAGATGATAATTGACCAACTCCTACCTCACGGCTACGGATTCGCACAGGTCTCGGTTATGGGCACTGGTCGTTCTAATCACTGTATGGACCTAATGGGAAATGCTGAGCAGCTAGGCGTGGATGCGGCTGTGACATGGCTGGGGACACAGGATTGGAGTAACGGCAAAGTCGCAATGATAGGAAAGTCCTATGATGGCTCCACGCCGTGGCAGGCAGCGACATTTGGAAACGAGCATTTAGCAACAATAGTCCCCATTTCCGGCCTAATAGGGGTGATGGAGCTGATGTGGAAAAATGGGAGCAGCGAAGCTAGGGCGGCGATTATGCATAATGGCGTCTACGGCTCTTATGGTATCGATGGCGATGACGGGGACTTAGGAAACATGTGTCCGGACTATATCATCGGACCGGGTACTGGGATCTCGGCTTACATTTGGGGAAGCGAGTTTGCTGGCACCTACTGGGAGGAGAGGTACTTCCTCGATAGGGTGCTCCAGAACTATCAGGGATCGGTATACCTGATCCAGGGGATGCATGACTGGAACGTTGATCCACACATGGCGATACCAGTGATTAATCAACTGAAGGATGCTGGCATAGAGTCCAAGGGCCTATTTGGGCAATGGGACCACGATTACCCCGACAGGCCCGACTATCACTTTGATCGCTCCGGTGAGGGCAGGGGGAGAGAGGCGTACCCCGAGATGGTTCGGTTTGACTGGATGCAGGACCTCCTAGAATGGTTTGACTGGTACCTGAAGGGCATAGGTGAACAGCCTGGATTATTCGTGGAAATCCAGTCAAACCAAGGTCAGTGGAGAATTGAGGACAGATACCCTCCGGATGGGATGGAGGAAATGTCTCTAGACCTTGGAGGCGCCCTATCCAACATCGCAGGGGGAAATACGAATATTCTACCTAACGGTAATTTTGGGCCTGTTTACGAGAGTTCCCCGCTTGTTGAGGACATATGGATTTCTGGTCTTCCCAGACTGCATGTCGATGTATCCACGTCTACTTTGGGAGGACAGATATATGCCCTTCTGGAAGATTGCTCGGAGGCGGGAGACTGTATTCACATTGGTCATGCTATTATGGATTTGAGATACCATGAGGGCGGATCTGATGAGCAGACCTGGATACCCATTCTAGAGACAATCAATGCCAAGATGGAGTTCTTCGCCATGGATGTTCAAATAGAGGCTGGACATACCATCAAGCTATCTCTCGCCAGTACGGGGGAAGACTACCTTCCCGCTTCAACCAGCTCCGTTGTAACAGTTCAGGAGGGACCCGGGTCTAACCTAATTTTGGACATAATAGACAGTGATTCCAAGCTTCTCTTCGATCCACCAGCTTGCACTCACGTGGTTTGTGAAGAGTGGTTGAATCAGACCTCTATCTAGCGTGGTTAGAAGTTTGATAATGACACAAAATTTGTGACGCATAAACACTAAGAACATCGGGCATATATACAAGAGGGATAATGTTCAGGTGTGCCTCATTTTTTGCAGGAGTCGGGGGAATCGATCTCGGCTTTGAAAAAGCTGGATTTGACGTAGTCTACGCGAACGAAATCTGCGAAAAGGCATCTCTTACCTTCAATCAAAATCACGAGATTGAGTTGGACACTAGAGACATTAGGAACGTTCGGTCCAGTGAAATACCTGATTTCGATGTTATGTTAGCTGGCTTTCCCTGTCAGGCGTTTTCAGTTGCAGGATACAGGCAGGGGTTCGATGATGAGAAGGGAAGGGGGAACCTGTATTTCGAGTTAGAGAGAATCATGAAAGACAAGCGTCCATCCATCGTATTCCTGGAGAATGTGAAAAATCTGGTCGGCCATGATAACGGGAGGACATTCAGGATAATCCGCAGCTCGATGGAGAGCATGGGATACAAAATACACCACAAGGTCATGAATGCGTGTGATTATGGAGACATCCCCCAGAATAGGGAGAGAATCTACGTTGTCGGTTTTTTGGACAGCGGTATATCGAATTGTTTCAAATTTCCAGATAAGGTTCAGCTAGAGGCCACCATAGGGGATATCTTCGATTTTGAGGAAAGGGTCGATGATCGATACTACTATCGAGAGGATGCTTACATGTACGATGAGCTCAAGAGGGACATGACATCAATTGAAACGGTATATCAGTGGAGAAGGAAGTATGTTCGTGAAAATAAGAGCAAACTATGCCCAACATTGACGGCGAACATGGGAACGGGTGGCCACAACGTTCCTTTGATTAAAACCCAATATGGGTTTAGGAAATTAACGCCGAAAGAGTGCTTTATGATACAAGGATTCGATCCAACATTCGTACTTCCTGAGAATGTTGCAGACTCTCATTTGTACAAACAAGCTGGGAACTCTGTTGTGGTCCCTGTCATTGAAAGAATCGCATTAGAAATCAAATCAGTGCATGAGTGAAGTAATGGTGGACGCTGGGGGATTTGAACCCCCGGCCGCCTGGTTGCAAACCAGGCGCTCTTCCAAGCTGAGCTAAGCGCCCCTAAGCCAGCGGGAGGGCTAGGGGTTATTGAGGGCAACCGTTGAAATACAGATTTACGGCTTACTAGAGAGGAGCATTGGAAGGAGGACAAAAATCCCTGCAATAGAAGCCACTAGAGCGAACCTCAAGGATGTTTGATCGGTTGGTTGACTCTGTACCTCTTCGACTGCTCCGATAGGTAGCACTTGGTCTGAGGAATGGCTGTCTTCCGAAAAGGAAACAACAAAACTACGCTCCTCCGTTGTTCCGTTGAAATCAATCTGATGCATCATCGAAATGTTAGAGGGCAATAGTCCGTTTGAAGGATCCAATAAGAGGAGGTACGTAACTTCGCAGGAAGGGTCTACCTTTTGGCTGGTTTCATTGAGCTCGCAAGCACTGCTCAGCCAAGGAGTGGCGATATCATCAACTCCGTCGAATACATCGTCCCCCTCCACGTCCACGAGAATCCTGTGAGTCGCATTTTCCCTTCCGTCCACATTGTAGAAGAACAGCGAGTCAGATGAGACGAGAATTCCAGGAGAGACGCCATTCGGAGTGATGCCGTCCTCCTTCAGTAGGATTGTGTATTCCTTGGGCTCGTGTGCCGATACCGGTGACGCCAACAACAGAGAAACCAGTACCATGGCCAACCCCGCGTTTGTGTTCATGACCCTGCGTGAGGGGGCGATGGCTTCAACATGACCTATGCCCTCCGGTTAATGTGAGTTCAGAAAGGGCAGTGGCCGCGATTGGCCTGGCTATCTGCTTGGTAGTTGCAGTTTTCGCTACTGTGACGCTCTCAGATAGTGAAACGACAAATAATTCTTCAACTGCCGAGTTGGTTGATCCCTTGATCCAAACTGAGGATCACGATCACAGAAATGCCAGCCAGCATGTTATGTTCACAGATAACATAAGGGCCGTTAGCTACAACCCTCTAACTGCACCGGGTAATGCGGAGATTCAAGTTGCGGATTCTCCGGACGGCAAGAGGTACGCGTACATCGCAGGATGGTCAGAGATGCATATCGTAGATGTCACCAACCCTGAGAATACCACAGTAACGGGTGTTTACTACGACCCCAATACGCAGGTCTTGGATGTAAAGTACCTGGAGTACAATGCTAGAGAGTATGTGATAGTGCAGAATCAGTTGGTTGATCCGGGAGCTGCTGACCCAAATGTCGGGTCGTGGGAGGACCCCGCGCAAGTCACTGTCACATTAGTTGATGTAACGGACAAAAGTAATCCTAGCTGGGTCGATTCATGGTATGATGCCGATCATCCCAGCGGGCCTCACAACCTGTACACACACATGATCGATAACGAGTGGTACATCTTCGTAGCCAATCCTGATTACGAGCAGTGTGATGTCGGGCAAGGAGACGCATGCGGTGGCATTACAATCGCGCATCTAAATTTCGCTGGTTATGGCGATCTGCCACGAATAGTGAAGGTAGGAGAGGCCGAAGTGAGCTGGGAGTCTACTCTGGGTGGATGGATATACATCCATGACATGACCGTCCAGACTTGGCCGGGAGAGGACTCAAATGATCCCCGTTTCGATAGGACTTTCGTTTACGGCGCGTACTGGGAAGCAGGATTGAGAATATTCGATGTTTCCGATGTCCCCCATCCTGGAAACGATCTCGCTGAGTATCTGGCAATTGCAGCGGCATGCAGGGGGTCATTCGGAACTCAACTTGGTTGTAATTGGAGAGCTCCGGAAGTTGGCCAATGGATGGAATTCGAGGATTTTGACGGTGACGGGGAAATTGACTGTGGTTGCACGAGTAATGAAAATGGTGGTAGGGCATCGTATATCCACTATGCCGAGCCGATAGACGAAATGGTAGATGCTAGCCATCTAGGATACCCAATAGGCAAGCGTCACCTTACAATTGTAGC